>JAABUN010000949.1_pt1 | contig 69823 bp, 77 predicted proteins | sample 5559311 | NCBI WGS metagenome assembly JAABUN01 (sample SAMN10711877, study PRJNA513370) | rock metagenome | isolation source: Antarctica rocks | place: Antarctica: Victoria Land, Siegfried Peak sud | reverse complement strand
CGCCACGATGTAGCGGCATGGCAAGTTACTCCGGTTAGTTTTCAGATATCAGATATGAGAATACTCATATTCTCATCTTTTTTCCACTACATTTAGTGTCACTTTTGAGTTTGCAGATACGCCCTAAGACACTTGCCTAACCGTTAATTGAATGAACAACATAGGTCTGAGACAATGGGAACTGAAATCCCCCAACTTTGGGGGATTTAGAGGGCGCTCCTCGATTTATGCAACAGTTCTAAAAAAGAACCATCCTCTAAAGTTGTTGGGTTGAAAATTTGACATTGATGGGAATTAAACCAGGGCGATCGCAACATTAAAGGGACTCTTTGGGCTTGCTACACCAAATAAAAGTGGTAAGAGCAACCTAATGAAGCTGTCCTCGGAGCGCACCATCTTTATACTTAGCATTGTGTACATTGATATAGTATCCCGTAGACTTATCTTGAATATCCTTGAGTAAAGCAGCTTCTACAGAAACACAACCACTAGAAGCCCCAGGGGAAACCGTGGGAGGGGTAAGAGTCACAACTACAGGCTCATTCATGCCAGCCGTTCCTTTATGGATGTGAGCGGCTTTAGGGGGTTCTAGGTTATCTACAGCTAGAGCAAAACAGAGTTTTTTCTGAGTCGGATTCAAAATTACGGTAGCCGATCCGTAACTATCAGGGTCACCCTTGGCTGCCATCCCTTTTGTGTCTACCTCATAGCCCCCGGAAAGGGTAGCAAATAGGGGAGGATGATTTGCCCCTACAGAGTCACTGAGGCTCACTGCTCCTAATACGCCCAAAATAGATGCAAGACCAAGGTAAATAACGCGCATAAAAAATGTTTCTCCAAATCAGTTTTTGCAAAAATAGCAATTAAGTACTTACTATTAAGTAATATTTCGGAGAAGGCGACAGTAAAAATACTTGATTATTAAAGTGTGTACCTTAATAATGCCCGTAGTTATACGGGAGGTAAACCAATGATAAATGGGATTTACGAGAGTAATGACAATTGCTAGTGTCATACTTGCTCCTGTTGAGTAGTATACAAGCTAAAAATTTAGCTTCAAAGTTGAGCTAACAATACCTGACCACTGAACTAACTTTAGTTTGTTGCGGCGGTAAGAAAAGAAATGCTCAGGCTGAGAATAGGTGCAATGAGGAGAAACTGCTACTTGTTCAGGACTTATACCCAAGTTTTCTAACTGCAAAGCAATCACTCGTCGCACATCTAGCCGCACTCGTCCGGGATGCGAATCGGGTAATATTGGCGGATTGGGCAATTCCTGTAATGTCTGCATTAACTTAGAATCGTCAGAACCAATACTAGATAATACTTCTAACGCTACTTGATGAGATACTTGGTAAACTGTGCCAGAAATCGCTGGGCCTAAAGCAAATCTTAAATTATCTAGCTTGCTACCCTGGGATTGTAACTTGGCGATCGCACTGGGGACAATTTTTGCCGCTGTCCCCCGCCAGCCAGCATGAACTGCAGCAACTTGACCTGTAGTAGAATCGGCAATTAATAAGGGCGTACAGTCAGCGCTTGCTACCCATACCGCTTGTCCTGGGCGATCGGTAATTAAACCATCTGCCTCAGCTAATGTATCTCCTGTTGATATTTTCTCAATTTCACTGGCACTGAGGACAATATTACCGTGTACTTGTTTGACTCGATAAGCCTCAGCTTGAAGTTGCAACATTAAAGTAATTTCTGCGGGAGAACGGGGCGAAAATTGCTGCGTAAAAAAACCGTGATCCCAATCTTCTAAAAGGCTGCAAGTCAAGTATGGCAATTTTTCACAGGTGCGCCAGTTCCAAGTGTGCATTGCAGGAGGTAATAATAAGTGTTGATTTATAGTAACTTGAGTAACAAATCTTGAGCTTAGAAAGGCAAAAATTAGAGGCATTAACCGCCCAAAATCTTGACTTTGATTCTCTGCATATTTATGAAACTCTCCCCTCAACAAATCAAACTTTATGGCAAATTCTTAAAGAAGGAGCAAAGCCAGGAACAGTAGTAATTGCAACGCAACAAACCGCCGGACGCGGACAATGGGGGCATCAGTGGTATTCGACCGTTGGGGGATTGTATTTGTCTTACGCACTTGCACCCAACATCCCAGTTGCCGAAAGCTTCCAGCTAACTTTACGCATAGCTTGGGGGATTGCTACCGCCTTGCGAACTTATGGCATTCCCGTGCAATTAAAATGGCTCAATGACTTAATAATAGAGCGACGCAAACTAGGCGGTATTCTAACTGAAACTAAAGTTCAGCAAGGAATTATTACGCAAGCGATTGCTGGTGTAGGCATTAATTGGACTAACCCCGTACCCGAAACAGGCATCAATCTAACATCATTTTTAGAAACAATTACTTCCCTAGAAATGCTCGCTGCAATTACCATTCAAGGCATAGTGAAGGGAATGAACGAACCAATGGAGACTTTATTACTATCCTATGAACAACTACTAACAACTATTGGCAAATCAGTAACAATTGGCGATCGCCCTGGCGTTATCATTGGCATTACTAATACTTGCTCTTTGCGGGTGCGCCTGGAAGATACATCGGAGATACACCTCAAGCCAGGTACTATTAGTCTTGGCTATAAATAATTCATTGAACTTTATAATAGAACGTTTTAAAATTACGAGAGCTTAGTAATTAAGCAACACTCTAGGGGGAAAATGATCCAGCACAACGACTCTAACCGCAAGCCTGTAAGCCAGAAGTCGCTACTAATCAAGAGCCTTAGTTGGATAGGCGTTTTTAGCATTCTTAGCTCCAATCAAGTATTTGCTCAAACTGAAAGCTCTTCAGATAATCTTGTTCCCTTACCGACCACAGAGGCTGCACCACCTCCCGTTACTGCACCTCAACCATCAACAGATAGATTGCAAAGACTGCAACGTAGGCTAGTCAAACCCAAAGCTAAAGTTGTTCGCAAAGAAGCCGCACCGCAGCCAAGAGTCTCTATTTACACGCCGACCCAAGCGGTTGCTCCCCGCTCCGTACCTGTAAGAAAAACTGCTATCCAACCAACTCAAGACTATAACGGCGCATTTATAGATCCTACCGATTACAATACTGGCGCTACCAGCAGCTACGAACCACCCAGTAAAGTTATATTTTCCCAACGCCCCACCAGCAGGGCATCACAGCCTCGCACAAGAATTGCAACTAGAGGTAGTTCCATCCGGCTATCTAATTCTCAAAAGACTCAACCAAACGCTAGTTGGGTGAGAAATAGTCGAGTCGTAGCTACAACTGCGGTACTTCCCGCCCAAGTTAATACGAATAGAATTCGGTATACAAAAGCATTGCGATCGCCTATTTATAGGCAAAAAGTTGTCAGTAGCGTGGTAACTTTACCTAAAATACCTGGAAGTAGCTACTACAACCGCACTATTAGACCGACAGGGCTGCTAGGTAATAACGATACAAACATGATATTTCCGCTCCCAATTCCAGCGACAATTACCTCTTTATTTGGCTGGCGGATTCACCCAATTACCGGAGACCAGCGCTTTCACGCTGGTACAGACTTGGGCGCAGGTATGGGTACGCCAGTTGTAGCTGCTTACAGTGGTAATGTAGCGACAGCAGACTTAATGGGCGGCTATGGTTTAGCGGTGGTTTTAGATCATCAAAAGTTTGGTCAACAAACGCTTTATGCCCACTTATCAGAAATATTTGTTCAGCCCGGTCAATCGGTAGAACAAGGTACAGTAATTGGGCGCGTAGGTAGTACAGGTAATTCTACAGGCCCTCACTTGCATTTTGAAGTTAGGCAGCTAACAAATCAAGGATGGGTAGCGACAGACCCCGGAGTGCAGTTACAGGGCGCTTTAGCTCAATTAGTAGAATCGCTGCGTGTTGCTAATTCTAAAATTCAAAGTAAGGGGTAAAAGCAATTAAACCGGCGTACTCGTACTCTTGTTCAAGGGTAACTTGCTCTATACCAATAGTAATTAAATCTACAACAGCACAAGCAATATTATTAGCTTGTAATAGGTGCATAACTTGTACTCGTAAGCTATATTTTCCCATTTGGCGCGAGTTGAGTACATAGCAAAATTCGCCCGCTAACGCTCTAGTATAAAGTTTTACATCAGCTTGTCTTTTAACGCAGGTGAGAACTATTAACCGGGAGATTTTCTCCTATTTGATAGTCGCAATTGCTAGGCGAAAATGGAGGGCAGAATACCACAAAATAAGCAAGTAAACAGTTACATTTTATGTAGCTAATTAGTATTAGCTGTTTTAGTGGGTCTAATTTTTAGTACAAGACACTAGATAAATGTAGTTTTTTGCCTTCTTTCAAAGAAAAGTGGCGCTACTGAATCTTTGGTTTGCGACCATATACATAAAAGGTAGTTATATCATTCCAGATTCCTTGCTCGGTTTGTAGTGCCTCTAATTCTGTCTCAAATTCAGCCTTAGCTTGTGCCAACTGCTCCGATGAAAGTTGTGACAAAGGAGGCGGATATTGTCCGGGTGCGGGATGAGAACTTCCAGCCCACATTCCTTTAGCTTTGTCTAAACTGATATAACTACCATCTTGCTCAACTTTGATATCAATTGCTTCAAATCCTGCTTGTTGAAGCAGATTCTGGCATTTCTTGACTGTACCTGTTGGCTTACTCATTGAAAATGAAACACCATACTTTTGAGCAACTTTCTGTGTAACAACTCCAGCTATAAAAGCGGTATCAGCAAAAGCGTGGATTCCTATAATTCCACCGGGTTTGAGACAGTTATGCCAAAGACGTAGCGCCGCAATTAAATCGGACATCCAGATAAACGCAGATGAACAGAAAATCCGGTCAAAACTATTAGTTGCAAAATTAAGTGTTTCAGCATCAGATAGCTGAAACTCAATATTTTTGAGATTTAATTTTTCAGCCTTATGTTTTGCTCGTTCCAACATTCCAGGAGAAATATCTATACCAATTACTCTACCTTCATCACCAACTAACTGAGCAGAAAAAGTCGCAACATGACCTGTTCCCGTTGCAATGTCTAAAATATACTGACCGGAACTAACTTGTCCATACTTGACAAGACGATCAGCAATCTGCAAATGCCAATCGTTATTGTCATAAGTTTGACTTCTACCAGTATATAAGTCTGCTATTTCTTGCTTATATATCTTTAAGTTCAGTTGTTTTATCATCAGGATCTCTGCTGCAACTACGACTAAGCATAAATTAGATAGCACAAAATGAGCAACTAAATAGTTACATTTCATGCAAAAGTTCTTATTATTTAGCTTGACAGATAAGAGTTTTGGAACAAAAAAGTAGATAAATATAGTTTTTTGTCTTCTGCCTTTGAGAAGTCGCGGTCAACAAAACTGAGAAAATGTTGTAAGAACTGTAAATTACTGTTGCGAAATTATCAAAAACCCTTAAAAATTGTCTAAAACACAAGTAGATCCTTAATCTAAAAATTTAAGAACGTCTTTGAGGAAATATTATGGATAAATTACGCAAGTACCGTCTAGCCTGCACTTTAACCTTTGGTGATATCTACGGTCAAATTATTGTTTGGCTGATTACCATTACCCTCAGTTTAGCTTCAGCAATGGCGCTAATGGGAGCAAGAAGACCTTACTACGCCCTGGCTACCGTTGGACTAATCGTATTGCTGTCTTTGCCATTTTTGCTATTTGCATTCGTAACGACATTGTTCAATCATATTGAATTAATCTCTGTAGATGCTCAAACTCAGTACGAGCCGATGCCTGGAAATGTATCAAATCAGCGCCCTGTAGAAGCAACAAGTTAATCAAGGTTAATGGTTTTGGGAAAATAAAACTTTTAATCTTTCCAAAAGGTAGCGATCGCTCACTCGCTTAGAAATTTCCTTGCCTTGTGGTGAGGATTTTTTTATTGGGTCAAAATAAAACAATAAATATTTTAAATAACAGCTTTATTCATGCTAGAACACGATGTAATTATTATTGGTGGTGGATTGGCTGGATGCCGTGCAGCCGTTGAGATTGCCCGTACCGATCCGAAGTTAAACATTGCGGTTGTTGCCAAAACTCACCCAATTCGATCGCACTCGGTAGCCGCTCAAGGGGGAATTGCTGCAACCTTAAAAAACGTAGATGCAGCCGATAGTTGGGAAGCTCACGCTTTCGACACGGTGAAAGGCTCCGACTACCTAGCCGATCAAGATGCGGTAGAAATTCTCACCCGCGAAGCAGCAGATGTAGTAATCGATCTAGAACATATGGGGGTGATGTTTTCCCGCCTAGACGATGGACGCATTGCTCAAAGGGCTTTTGGCGGACATTCCCACAACCGCACCTGCTACGCCGCAGACAAAACAGGTCATGCCATCTTACACGAATTAGTCAGCAACCTCAGACGCTACGGCGTACATATCTATGACGAGTGGTATGTAATGCGGCTGATTTTGGAGGAGGAGGAAGTAAAGGGCGTAATTATGTACCGCATTTTAGACGGTCATATAGAAGTAGTACGCGCTAAAGCAGTCATGTTTGCAACTGGTGGCTATGGGCGCGCTTACAACACCACATCAAACGACTACGCTTCGACGGGTGACGGGCTGGCAATGACCGCTCAAGCTGGTTTACCGCTAGAAGATATGGAATTTGTGCAATTTCATCCTACAGGGCTTTATCCGGTGGGCGTACTAATTTCCGAAGCAGTGCGCGGTGAAGGGGCTTATTTAATTAATGCCCAAGGCGATCGCTTTATGAATAATTATGCCCCAAGTCGCATGGAACTTGCCCCCCGCGATATTACTTCGCGCGCGATCGCTCGTGAAATTGCAGCCGGGCGCGGTATTCATGCTGATGGCAGTGCAGGAGGGGCGTTTGTGTACCTCGATTTGCGGCACATGGGGGAAGAAAAAATTATGAGCCGCATTCCTTTTTGTTGGGAAGAAGCTCATAGGTTAGTTGGAATTGACGCGGTACATGAACCAATCCCAGTGCGCCCGACAATTCATTATTCTATGGGTGGGATTCCCGTAAATACCGATGGACAAGTACGCAGTGGTGGGGATGGATTTATCGATCGCTTTTTTGCGGCGGGGGAATCAGCTTGCGTATCGGTACACGGCGCAAATCGACTAGGGAGTAATTCGCTCCTAGAATGTGTAGTTTATGGGCGCAGAACTGGAAAGGCGATCGCCCAATTTGTCCAAAATCGCAAATTACCCGTTGTAGACGAGCAGCGTTACATTCAAGCCGCCGCGCAACAAATGCAGCAATTGATAGCACAAGAAGGAAAATACCGCATTGCTCAAGTTCGTCAAGCTTTTCAAGATTGTATGACCCAGTATTGTGGTGTTTTTCGCACCGAAGAAACGATGCGCTCTGGCTTGCAGCAGTTACAGCAAATACAAAGGCAATACCAAGAAATATATTTAGATGACAAGGGCGATTGCTGGAACTCGGAACTTGTTGAAGCTTTGGAATTGCGAAGCCTACTTATTGTGGGACAGATAATTTTAACTTCTGCCTTGAATCGCACTGAAAGCCGGGGCGCTCATTGCCGTGAAGATTATACGGAGCGAGACGATGAGAATTTTCTCAAGCATACTATGGCTTACTACTCGCCTGCAGGCATTGATATTCAATACCGCCCAGTGACTATTACAATGTTTGAGCCAAAAGAGCGCAAATATTAAGGTAAAAACGTTCTACCCATGTTTGAGCATTTAATGTAGAGACGTTTCAGTGAAACGTCTTTCTTGTGTTTTGAGCAAAAGCATAGGTATAATCTGCACAACAATGAAGGGGAGTAGCTACTGGTATCATTTTGCCAGTCCATCGGAATCAACATACTGGCAATAACTGCCTGGTTCCGATGACAAATTAGCAATTGGTAATTAGGAATTAGCAACTAACTTGAGTTAAAAGCTAGTAACTAACATATTTCAGCTATTTGGCAGCGAGACTTTCACCCAGTTCACAGCAAAATGTGGGCTTGGTGGGGGCAATAAGCGTCTTTATCAAGCTCAAAGAGGTAACGTAACTTTTGAGGAGCGATCTGGGGGTGCTGACTGCTTTTAGTAAAGGTTTATCTCTAATTACAGTTTCCGAGCTAGGAGATAAAACCTTTTTTATCGCCGTAATTTTGGCTATGCGTTACTCCAGAAAAATAGTATTTGCTGGAGTACTAGCCGCTTTAGCCGCAATGACGATAATTTCTGTGCTGGTAGGACAAGTTGCCTCTCTGCTGCCTGCAACTTACGTCCACTATGGAGAAATTATTTTATTTATTGGTTTTGGAATTAAGCTACTGTACGCAGCTAGTCGAATGCCAAAGGATTCTTGTGATGTAGAAGTAGTCCAAGAAGCAACCGAAGCCGTAGAGAAAGCCGAATTTAAGTTGTCTAAAGAACAAATAGCTACAGCAATTTATTTAGAAGCATTCGTACTAACTTTTATTGCCGAATGGGGCGATCGCACTCAAATTGCTACGGTAGCTTTATCGGCGGCTAATAATCCTGTAGGCGTGACTATTGGGGCAATTATTGGTCATGCTATTTGTAGTGCGATCGCTGTAATTGGGGGGCGAATGCTAGCGGGGCGAATTTCTGAGCGTAATCTTACTTTTGCTGGTGGAGGCTTATTTTTAGTATTTGGTTTACTGAGCTTACTAGAAGGTATTTAGGACACACTTCTTGAGTATGCCCTAAATAATTATTGCTTGTTAGAAGGCGATGGCGATGGCGAAGTAGGAATAGGACTAGGACTAGCCCTAGCTAGTTGCTGAATTTGCGGCTTGTATTCCGGCGGTGCTAAAGCGGTTGCGGTTTCAAATAAAGGTGTTGCTTGGTCATTTTTGCCTTGCTCTCTCAAAACACTTGCTTTTGCGAGGACTGGACGGAAATCTTGTTTATCTACGCTAATCGCGCGATCGTAGAGAGAAATCGCCTCATCGTAACGTTTTTGCACAGCTAAAACGCTACCTTTAGCCAACAGAGGACGGACATCTTTTTGATTTAAGTCAATAGCGCGATCGTAAGTTGCGATCGCCTCATCAAAGCGTTTTTGGTTTGCGTAGACTTCTCCCAGGAGCAACTGTACAGCAGTTACATCTACCATACTTCCAGCTTGAGCTTGATTTGTTTTGGTGGCATTAGTCAAGGTATCTTGCAACAAGCTAATCGCCTCATCGGAGCGTTGTTGCTGCAATAAAGTTAGCACTAATCCTTGTAATGCTAAATTATCACCGGGTTTTGTTTTCAAAATTGAACGATAAGCATTTTGACCGCCTTCAATGTCACCCGTTCTTATCTTTGCTTGGGCAAGTAGTAGCGTATATTGGGGTTGAGTAGGGTTTAATGCTGCCAATTTTTCAATTGATGGAATTGCGCCTTTAATATTCCCTAATTTAATTTGAGCATCCACTGAGCCCTGTAAAGCTGTCTGATTTTCTGGTTCGCGCTGCAAAACTAATTCAAAACCTTTTGCTTGGGCTTCTAATTGCGATTTTTGGGCAGCGATCGCGCTTTGCCCAGAGGGTAAGGGCGAAGCTGCTGTAGGTGGCTGGCTTTGTTTAATGGTACTTGTCAGCAGAGGAAGCATAGAACCTCCTACTAAAGCAATAGCTGCCACCACCAATATGATATTTATAAACCAGCGATTGCTCTTTTGAGACACAAAACTGCCTTGAATGTATAGTATTATCCTTGACTAAAATAGAATCATTTGCCCATAACAAGCAAAGGAGCAAAGCTTTTCTCCACAAAACTTTGCATTTAGTGTAAGGAATATTTTACGCCCGCGATCGCCCTGTAGCTATGCTATGCTGCCCACACTATGTTTTGCAATGAGGAGTAAGCTACGCCCCGTAAAGCACAATAGTTGCTTGAAATCACATAACTAAAGCAAAATTGTCTTTATGTTATAGGCTGAGTAAGAGTTAACGGAAACAGGGCAAAGGATTTGTATATTCCTTTTCACTTGTCCCAGTTTCTAGTTAAAGTGTAATACTCTAATCGCAAATCCTAAACAAGGACAAGTCTCCGCCGCAAGGAGTTTTTATGAATTCCTCTATCAATTCGTCCAACTCAAATTCTGCTTCAAATCAACAGCAAACAAATATGCAGGCAATAGAGGCTCAAAACCCATCTACTCATGCTGCCTCTACAGAAGCTAATTCGCTCTCTTGGCAACGGCTGCAACCGATTCCACCTCCTAGCGAACCAATGCAGTACAGGGCTATTGGCTTAGTTCGCGGTCGTTATATTGCAAGTAGTGAACAATTTACTCAAGGTACGCTGCGAACAGAGGATACAACCCAAGTTAGTGCAGTTTTACTAGGGCGAATTATTAGTTTGCTCAAAAATCATATAGATTTAGAGCAAGAACATTTATGGGTAGTTTATCCACGCACTGGGCAAAAAGAAGATAACCTCCACCTGCAAATTGTGGGAGTATGGGAGCCAGAAAAACTCACTAAACAGCAAACTGAAAGTGACGCTCCTATCGCAGAAACGTCAAAAGATATTTCGTTATCTCAAGAGATAGTTAACAACTATTTCTCGGTGCGTGGTGAAGTTGTTTATCAATCTAGTGCCGAGGGACATTTTATTGTCAAAATTAGGCAAGTTCCCCGCTCTGAATTAGATAAACCTAAGTATTTCAAGCTAAAAATTCTTGGCGATTTGGCGACAAAAGCTGTAGGACAGTTTTGGGATTTGCAAGTCGAGAGGCAAGCAGATACTTTAGTATTAGCGAAAGGAGAAGTAATCGCTGCGTTACCATCGTCGAAACCAAAACCAAGAAAGCAGCCCTACAATGCCCCTAAGAGTGGTACTCGCCGGATTGAGCCGCCACAGCCTGTACAGAAAACAAGTGTTGCGCCCCCAATTAAACAACCTGCGCGATCGCCAGCGCCGAAACCAATTAAGCGACAGCCACCGCAGTAGAGATGCAGCAGTGCTAAGTCTTTACTACATCTATGCCTAAAACTCTGTCCAGCGATCTTGAGGCAGAAAAGATCGCTCGGTAGGAATTGAAGCTACGGGTTCTGTGAGAGTAAACTGTCCCGATTCAATCCATTGTTTCAATTCTGTTGCTACTTGCCGCGATAAAAATATACTGGCAAGAGGAGCAGTACGCACTGCCTTGCCGTCAATTGTAATTCGCCCAGATTTTAGCTGGGCATAACTTACTAGCCCGAAGGTAGGACGGACGCGCCGGGGAATAGAAAAATCAACAATTGGTGCCACCAAATCTTTGTCTTGTACGGCACAATGAGCTATTACTTCCTCATTTAATACAGGTAACGGTATGCCTACACCCAGCATTAAAGAAGGCCCGTAACTTTTGAAATAACAGCCGCGTACCCAACGAGCGCTCATTTGTTTGGCATCGCCAATTAAGGCTAAAGTGGCAGCAGGCCCTACGGGTGTGCGATTGGCAAGGCGTTTTTGTAAAGGAAAATGTTGTGTACCTTCCCAAGCAACGTAACCAACGCCGCCACCTAAAAAGATTTTTGTGCCAATCCCGATTAGTTGTAAGTCTGGGTCGTTAAGCAATGGAGAAATTGCTCCGGTGTTGGAGTAGACGGCATTACTCAAACGCGGTTGTAATGGCCCTAAATAAGTAAACAACGGGCGATCGCCGCCATTAACTCCAACGATAAAGTTTTGGTACAAGTTACGCGGATTAAATAAGTAAAATTGGTTGATGGTTTCGCGGGTAATGGTAGTTTCAAAGGAAGCACGGGGATAACAATCTGTCACCTGTCCCAAGGCTTTTACTTGTATGGGTAAGCCTGCAATCAAGTCAGAAATTACATGACCGCCGCCGCGATCGCGCAGATCTTCCCCGTCTTGAGCTTCAACGGCTTGAGTCGCTCCCAAATACAAGTCTACGGCTCCAAAGCCGGAGTAAACTGGTACGTTATCCATCCAGCAGCGACGAATTTTAATTGGCGGATCTGTATGTCCCAAATTAATAATTGCGCCCGATGACTCCATCGGCTCAAAAGTACCCGTTGTGATTACATCTACTTCTTTAGCAACTTGGCTTACACTGGACTGCGCCACTTGAACTTTTATTTCTTCTACTGTCCGCACCACCGCACAGCAACGGCTAATTTTGTCATTGATTTCGGCGATCGTTTTCATGAAAGTAGGGAATAAGCAAGGTGGTTGAGTAGCTAGTCTTGGTTTGGTGGCTTAATTGGTGGTACGGGTTTCTTTTCAATAATTATTTGTTGTACCTGCTTTTCTGGAGTAGCTGAATCTTCTAAAGCGCTAGGACTTGGTTGTGTTTTACTATCTTGTTGGCTTATACGAGCTTCACCGCCATCATTGCCCCATTTATCTAGTACGTCTGTAATTATTACTTCCTGCAACCATACTTGAGCAACTACAGTTAAGGGCAGAGCTAATAATAAACCCAAAAACCCGAAGAAAGTTGCAAAAAATACTTGTGAGAGTAATGTAATGGCGGGTAGCAGTGATACTTGTTGTGCCATCACGTAGGGAGTCAAAACGTTTGTTTCTAGCTGCTGGATGCCAATATACAGCCCTAAGACTGCTAAGGATTTCCAGGGCGCGTCTAAGAGTGCGATCGCCATTGGTGGAATTACACTCAAGGCTGGCCCCACGTTGGGTATAAATGTCAAAATTCCTGCTAACGCTGCCTGAGCAAGAGGTAAGGGAATCCCCAAAATTACCAAACCAATCCCGCTCAAGGAGCCGATGACAAACATATTAAACAAAATACCGATTAGCCAGCCGCGCAAAGCTATTTCACAACGATCTAAAATTACGTTTACCCGCCGCCTGTAGAAAGATGGAAATAAGCAGATAAAGGCTTTGCGATACGGCTGCGGATCGCTGATGAACATTAACGTTAAAATTAGCACTAGCAAAAAGTCGATGACAAACCCAAAAGAGCTAGAAAAGAACGTAAAAAATCTTTGGAAAAGCTGATTTGCTAAGGGTTGAACTTGTCTAATTAATCCATCAACATCTGGTAAATAAGGGGTAAGCTGCGGAGGTACAAACCTTTCAAGTTGAGCAACCCAAAACTCGGATCTCGCTAATCCTTGGGGAAACAACTCTGCTAGTTGTTGAAATTGAGTTGTAAAAACTGGCACAATCAGCCAAAAAAAGCCAGCTATTATAGTTAGCAAAATTCCTACAGATAGTAGGATTGCAAAACCTCGCGATATTCCTAATTTCTGTAACCGCCGAGCTAGTCTGTTCAATGCCGTAGCTATCACGATCGCTGTAAATACTAATAAAAGCAGTTGACGAATCTGCCACAGCACATACAAAGAAATAACTAAGACGATTAAACCGATCCATTGACCGATATTCACTTCTGCTGTAACTCCTAATAAAAAGCTGTGTTTAATATATCAATGCAGCTAGATTAGCCGATTATGGCGATTTCGCCTAGATTCGCAATGCGCGCGATGCCAATCGTTAGTAATTACTATCTTGTTGCCTGGAAGCAGCATAACGAGACAATAATGCGATCGCCATAACAATTGTGGGCAATAGGACTGCAATTAAGACATTATTTGTTGTAGGTGGAATAGATATAGGCGCAAATTTGATTATTACCGACAGTACGGCGGAGACGATTAGCAATTTGATAATAAATGAAGCTTGACTTGCCATAAAAATTCTAATTTTCTATTTCATTGAGGAAATCTTGGTAAAACTCTTGATGGGTAAGAGCAAAATTACTCATTCCCTGCTTGGTTAAATATCCAGCTTTTCCAGTACGAGGATTTTTTACATAGCTGCTAATAAATTTTGGATAATTAGGGTTTTCATGCCAGCTAATATTAAAGGCTGCATATTTCGGGAAAAAAGTTATATCTGCATAGCCAGCAATGCGATCGCAAATCCACCAAGCTAACGCCGTCCAGTCGCCTGTCCTTTCATAATAAGGAATAAACGAGTTGACAATAATGCAAGCTGTCGCTCCCATGTAACCGTCTGCGTCTCTAACATCCCATATATGTTTGGCATAGTTTGATTCATTGATTGCACAGCTATATTTCTCCTCTGAGCCTTTTTTATTTACCGCACAAGAACGATAAGCAGAACGAATGCTAATTTTACCTAAAGCATTTTGAATCGGCTCAAGTACATTTTCACAGAGATTTTTTCCAGCAGCGATCGCTAAGTCTGGATCGTCAGGAATATTTGCAATTCCCTCAATTTGAGAGATTTCTGAATAGAGAAATTCGCGCAAGAAAAAGCTTTTAGATAGTTGAATGCGCCCTAATTCTTCTAAGGTATTTACAGATTGGGGCTTTTTCATGGCAAGTTGCACAGAATATATTTAGCGCATATCATAGCCAAACAAATTAGGATCGACTTCTCCTAGCTTCAAATCTGCTAAACCATACTCTTGCCAGCGTCTTTCTACCATAGCGGCAACATCTGGGTCGGATTCTAAAGCTGCACCCCAATCGTGGTCTGTTTCTGGTGGGATTTTAGTTGTGGCATCAATACCCATGCGTCCGCCTAAACCAATTTTTTCGCTGGCAAAGTCTAGAGTATCAAAGGGCGTATTGGGTAAAATAAAGACATCCCGTGTCGGATCTACTTTAGAACTAATCGCCCAAACTACTTGACGCGGATCGCGGATATTAATGCTTTTATCTACCACAATTACAAATTTGGTATAGGTAAATTGCGGTAAGGCACTCCAAAAAGCTAGAGCCGCCCGACGTGCTTGACCAGGATAAGCTTTATCAATAGAAATAATCGCCGCTTTGTAGCTGAGGGCTTCCATCGGCAAGAAAAAATCGACAATTTCCGATACTTGCTGGCGCAGTATGGGCGTATAAATGCGGTTAAGTGCGATCGCCATCATTGCTTCTTCTTTAGGCGGACGACCGCTAAAAGTAGTTAAATAAATTGGGTTTTGCCGATGAGTCATGCAATGGAAGCGTACTAAGGGCGAATCTTCCACGCCGCCGTAATAACCCATATGATCGCCAAACGGCCCATCAGGCATTACTTCTCCTGGTGTAATTGTCCCTTCTAAGACAAATTCTGAGTCGGCTGGCACTTCTAAGTCCACAGTTTTACATTTCGCCAAATTTATGCCAGAACCGCCGTACAGCCCAGCAAACAGCCACTCAGATAGGTCTACAGGTATAGGTGTAGCGGCAGCCATGATAATCATTGGATCGACTCCAAGGGCGATCGCAATCTCCAATTTTTTCCCTCTTTCGGCAGCTTTGCGTAAATGTCTAGCACCACCCCGCACCGAAAGCCAGTGGACTGTCATTGTGTTACGCGATTGCAGTTGCAAGCGATAAACTCCCACATTTGGCGTACCTGTTTCGCAATCTTTTGTAATTACCAAACCCAAAGTAATAATTTTGCCCGCATCGCCTACATAGGGACGAATTAAGGGCAATTGGGTTAAATCTACATCATTGCCTTGAATTACTACTTGCTGACAGGCGGGGAAATAGTCGCGTCCGGGCTTTGCTTTAAGTACGTCAAATAATAGTTTGCCAAATTCCACCGCTTGTCCTATTTTCTTTGGTGGTTTGGGTTGTTGCAGCATCCCTAACTTCTTACCTAGGTCTTCCAATTCTTCTGGCTGCTGCATATTCATTGCCCAGCAAATTCGTTCTACTGTTCCCATTAAGTTGATAGCTACGGGAAACGCTGCACCTTTAACGTTTTCAAATAGCAGCCCTGGGCCGCCTTGTTGCAGCATCCGGTTAGAAATTTCGGCAACTTCTAGCTCTGGATCGACTAAAGCACTAATTCGCCGCAGTTGTCCGCGATCTTCTAGCTGTTTGATAAATCCCCGTAAATCCCTTGCCATAATTAAAATAATTGGTAATTTTTAAGCGTTCTTTTCTATTGTCAAGTTAAACAAGCTTAACGAAAAGTTTACCTTTTTAATTTATCGTAATAAATAACTCGTATCCGCCGTCAGTGCTAAACATTGGGTATCGCGCTAGTTTTTACTTGAATTATGTCTAGAGTATATGACTTGTTTGTAGCCGGGGGTCCGGTGATGTATCCTTTGCTAGGCTTATCAATTGCTACTTTTGCTTGTGCTTTTGAGCGGGGTCTGTTTTGGTTTCAGTTAACTAGCCAAGAAGATCGAGTGGTGCATGATGTCCTAGAAGCCGCTCCTCAAGATTTAGATACAGCTACGAAAATCGCCAAGCAATCCCAAAATTTGGCTATAGGCAGATTTTTATTAGCACCGCTTAAGCTCAATCAACCTAGTCCTGAAACTTTCCACTTAGCAATGGAAGCCGCCGCCGATAAGGAATTTGTGCAGATGCGGAAAGGGGATAAGTTGCTAGAAACCGTAATTGCGATCGCTCCACTTTTAGGATTATTGGGTACAGTAACAGGTTTAATTATTACCTTTGGCAGTCTAAAAATCGGCGGTGGGGGTAGTAGTAGTGATGTTACTCAAGCTGCGGCGGGTATAGGCGAAGCACTAACAACTACGGCGGCGGGGATGATTGTTGCAATTATTGCTTTATTTTTCTTCCGGATCTTTGTCAGTTTGCAGTCGCAGCAAATGGACTATTTTTCTAGAGTAGGTAGCGAATTAGAACTTATTTACCGTCAGGTATGGTACGAACCTAGACACTCAGCAAATATGTCACAGCAATTACCAGCGCAAGATAGCAAGTAAAGATATGCCATTAAAGTCTAGATTTCGAGCTTCTAAGTCCCAAATGCCAGAAATTAATTTAGTGCCGATGATGGACGTGCTAATGACAATTTTAACTTTTTTTATTATCATCTCTATGACGTTAACGGCGCAACAGCAAGCGGTAAATATAAACTTACCTAGTACCAATGCGGGAGCAAACGAGCTAAAAACACCCGATCCGTTAGTTGTAGGATTAACAAAACAAGGGAGAATTGCGATCGCAAATAACCCCGTTACTGAAGCGCAGCTAAGTCAACAAATGCAAGCTTATTTGCAGACGAATCCTAATGGCGCGGTTGTTTTAAAAGCAGATCGACAATTATCTTACGAGCAAGTAGTGCAAGTATTAGGTAAAATGCGGGATGTAGGAGGCGATCGCGTTTCTTTAGCAATCGACCGAAATTAGTTAGGTACGCTGCTCCAGGATACAACTACTGTTCCTTTGCGGTCGGCAGTTGGTAATAAATTGAGATACGTGATAAAAGTTCCTTGCTTGACTTCATAAACTTTTCCGCCACCATATTGTCCTTGAAGATTAACTTCAAAACCACCACTTTTTAATGTTGGAGCAAATATTGTCCTAAATACTTGCTCTGGTAGCTGATTAGGAATTAAACGAATAGTCCCTACAGTATTTGATTTTTGCTCAACTTCATAGAACCCATCTTTACCCGCACCGAACTTGGCATAAAATAAACTGGGATCGGTTAAATAAAGATCGGGCTGCTCGATATTTTCAAAATTTATTTTGTCGAGAATACTAATAAATGCTTCTTCTTCTGGACTTACTTTCACTACAGCATTTATATTTTCTGGGTTGAGAATTTCTGAGGCTAAAGCAATAACTGTTCCGCCATTATGATTAATCAAGTTAAGAAACTTAGTTGTATTGCCCTTTGTTACTTCAAAAACCTTTGTATCAGCTTCATTTTTGGCAAATGTAACTTTGTATTCTCGCCCCTTTAATTCTCGCTCAAAATATTGAGATACTGCTGAAATCTCATCTTGGGTTTGTTGGCTGGTTTGGTCTAGTTGGGCTTTAAATAAACCTAAAGAGCCAGGTTGCGAATTTATATATTTAGGGAAATCAATAAAAGGATCGTTAGAGTTATTAGGATTTGGCAAAATGCTGATTTCAGAAGGAGCAGACGCAAGAACCCGGGGAGTTGTTTTTGCTACTTTGGAGATTGCTGTTACTTTTGAAGATGGTCTAATCGCAGGTTCACTAATAGATTTTTGACGAGTAACTGGTGTATTAGTTTGACGATTTGCTGGCGATGGTTTAACTGCTGTACGAGAGGGTTTTTCAATCGCGCGTGGTGAATTAGAAGTTGGTAATTGCGTAAGTTTAACTTTTTCTTGAGTTGCGGCTTTTTGAGAATTTTGTACTTTTTGCGTAGGCATGGGTGCAAATAATAATAAGCCATGAACTCCTACTGAAAGTAACAGCATCGGTCGAATTAGTTTTTGCCAAGAATAGTTTTTGAGAGAGTAAGATATTGTCATAACTTGAATTAAGTATTTCTCAAACTCAACCGTTGCCTCACATCTAAAACAGTAGAATCACATAACTAATAGCGCTAACCTATTTGCGTATAGTTTTTACGGTTCTGATCCATTTAATCTTAGATTACTAGCAATGAAACATTTTTAGACAATAGCTACTTTTAAATCGCCATTGAATTAGTCCATTAGTAATAATATCAATAAAACTCAGTAATAAAAGTGGTTCATCATACAAACCTCAGTTATTTAATCAAAGATTTAGATATATTTAATCGAAAATTAACCTATTTCTCCCCATTATTTAACCGATATAGTAGTATTTTGTTTCAGGGTGACAAAAATAATTTTTTTGATAGGGGTTGTATTTATATGGTTTTGTCTAAGGGCGCTTTTAGGAATGCTTTTACAGCAACAGCGATCGCTACTGCTGTGGTGTTGGGTCCTGTAATTGGAGCGATCGCCCAAAAAGCAGTAACTTTAAATGGTGCAGGCGCTACTTTTCCTGAACCACTATATCAGCGCTATTTTAGCGAACTGCGTAAAGGAAGCCAACCTGTTCAAGTCAATTACCAAGGCATTGGCAGTGGTGGTGGAATTAGACAGCTAACGGCTGGAAGTGTTGATTTTGCAGGGAGCGATACTGCTTTGACTGATGCGGAAGCAGCTAAAGTGAAGAATGGAGTATTGTATGTACCCACTGCTGGTGGCCCAGTTGCAGTAGTTTACAATCTCCCCGGTGTTTCCAATCTAAAATTGTCTCGTAAGGTACTTCCAGCAATTTTTTCAGGTCAGATTACAAAGTGGAATGATCCTCAAATTGCCGCAGCAAATCCAGGAGTAAGACTACCAGATAGCCAAATTAAGTTAGCTGTGCGCGCCGATAGCAGTGGAACAAGCTATATCTTCAGCAACGCTCTTAGTGCAATGGATAGCTACTTTAAAGGTAGAGTAGGTCCTAACAGATCGCCAAAATGGCCTGGAAAGCCTGTGAGTGGTAAAGGAAATCCTGGTGTTGCCCAAATTGTAAAACGCACTTCAGGTAGCATTGGCTATGTGGAATCTTCCTTTGCGACCAACAACAGACTCCAAACAGCGCTAGTACAAAATAGCAGAGGAGCCTACGTTGCACCCACCTTAGCGGAGGCAAATAAAGCGCTTAATGCTGTGCAGTTTAATCCCGACTATCGAGTTACATTTAGTAAGTTAGGTAATCCTACAGATGGGTACCCAATTACAGGTTTAACTTGGCTAGTAGTGAACAAAAACTACACGCAGCCAGGCGATGCTGCTGCCGTTAAGCGGATGGTACAGTGGATTATGACCAACGGTCAGCAATTCAATGATGATCTTGGCTACACACGGATTCCTCAAAGTGTTGCTGGTCGTGTGGTTCAGAGTGTCAATAGCGGTGTTAAAGGGCCCTAACGTCCTAAATGTCTAAGATGTTCATGAATTAGAATTAGTTTTGGGGTGTCTCCTATGGGGATACCCCAATAATTATTTAAACTGAGTAGATGGTTATAAAAGTTACTTATTAAGTATGCAGCAAAGCACGGAATATGAAGTAAGCGACCTGACAACAGTAGATGGCAACAATCAGTGGTTAGACAAAGGATTTACCTGGCTAGTTTGGATTTTTGCTGGTTGTACGGTTTTTTTGCTGTTTTGGATGAGTTGGATAATCTTTGAAAAGGCTTGGCCTGCCATTAGCAAGTATGGGTTAGGCTTTTTGTGGGGTCAAGATTGGGAGGTAAGCACTCTAGTTTTTGGAGCGTTGCCTTATATTTATGGAACTTTGGTAAGTAGTGCGATCGCACTACTATTAGCTTTTCCAGTGGGACTTGCGGTAGCACTGGTTACAAGTGAAAACTTTTTACCGCCTGTCGTGCGAAATCCCTTAGCTTTTACGATCGAACTAATTGCGGCAATTCCTAGCGTGATTATTGGTCTTTGGGGAATATTTGTACTAATTCCCTTTCTCGATCCAGTGCAACAGTGGCTATACCAAAACTTAGGCTGGTTTCCTTTATTTAGCACTCAACCTGCGGGCTACGGAATGCTTGTAGCAGGCTTAATTTTGGCAATTATGATTTTGCCGACAATGGCGGCAATTTCCCGCGAAGTTTTACTTGCAATTCCCAAAGAGTTGCGGAGCGGCTCAATGTCTTTGGGAGGTACTCGTTGGGAAACTATTTTTGGTGTAATTCTTCCGGCGGCGGCTTCTGGTATTCTTGGAGCCGCAATTTTGGCACTTGGACGGGCTATAGGCGAGACAATGGCAGTTACACTCGTAATTGGTAACTCTCCCGTAATCAGTCCCTCCATACTCGACTTGGGTTATACAATTCCGGCGGTTATGGCAAATGAATTTGGTGAAGCCCAAGATGATTTGCACGTCGGCGCACTTATGTACCTCGCCTTAATTTTGTTTGTTGTGACTTTGCTTGTAAATATGGCGGCGGTTTTGCTAGTGCGGCTGATTGGTCGTCAACAGCAAAAGTAAATTACTTAACTAAAATATATGTCTGCAAGCTATCCTCAAAAATTAGATACATCAATAGTTGAAGAAATCCAAAAACCGTTGCCTCCTTATCGGACAATTTTTAACTATGGTATGAGTGCGATCGCATTTACCCTTACGGCGATCACTTTAGTGCCGTTAATAGCGATATTGGTAGAAATTCTCCGTCAAGGACTGCCAAATTTAAGTCTTGAAGTATTTAAGGAGTTGCCCGCGCCACCCCCAATATTACCTACAGATCCCAACGGATTTGGGAATGCGATTGTCGGTACGCTGATGATGGTAGGAATTGCCTCGCTACTGAGTATTCCTGTAGGGGTGGCGACCGGAATATTTTTATCGGAGTTTGGTCAAAATTCCGTGATCGCTAATGCTGTACGATTTATTACTACTATTTTGACTGGCATACCTTCAATTATTGCTGGTGTGTTTGCTTATGGCGTACTGATTCTTAACCAGATTACCCAATTTTCCGCCGTAGCAGGCGGTTTTGCTCTTTCTGTAATTATGCTACCAATTGTTGCCCTAACAACCGAACAAGCCCTAAAATTAGTACCTCAAAACCAACGCCTTGCTTCTGCTGCTTTAGGTGCTAGTCGCTTTCAAACTACGTTTAAAGTTGCTGTGGCGGCGGCAATTCCAGCAATGACTACGGGGATTTTGTTAGCGGTAGCGAGGGCGGCGGGTGAAACTGCGCCTTTAATTTTCACTGCTTTATTTAGTGACATTTGGCCAGAGGGATTGTTTGAACCTAGTCCCGCTTTATCAACACTAATTTATAAGTACGCCCAATCTCCTGACACAACGCAAAATCAGATTGCTTGGACGGCTTCAGTAGTTTTAGTTGGTCTTGTTTTGTGTGTCAGTATTCTGTCGCGGTTGGCTACCCGCCCACGTTCGAGTAGTCGTTGAATTATCCCTCACAAAAAGAAGTTGTACAACTATAGTATCTACCCCGTGAACCAAACTAATCCCGCTCCAGAATCATCAATTCCCGCCCTCCGAGCCAAAAATCTAAGCTTTTACTACGGTAGTCAAAAAGCGCTCGAATCAGTGTCAATGGATATCTATCAAGGACACATAACCGCAATTATTGGGCCTTCTGGTTGTGGCAAATCGACATTTATTAAGTCTCTCAATCGAGTTAGTGAATTAGAGAGCAGCAATGTCAAAGTTGAAGGTCAAGTAGAATTTTTTGGGCAAAATATCTATGCAAGTCGCGTTAATTTGAATCGCCTGCGACAGCAAATCGGGATGGTATTTCAAAAGCCAAATCCGTTCCCAATGAGTAATTATGACAATGTTGCTTACGGAGTGCGAATTGCTGGTCGTTGTTCTAAAATGGCGTTGGATGAAATTGTCGAATCGGCGCTAAAAAGTGCCGCTTTGTGGGACGAAGTAAAAGATAAGTTAAATAAGTCTGCATTGGGGCTTTCTGGCGGACAACAACAGCGCCTCTGTATTGCTCGTGCTTTAGCCGTAAAACCAAAAATTTTATTAATGGACGAACCCGCGTCCGCCCTCGATCCAATCGCTACAATGAAAATTGAGGAATTAATCAAAACTTTGCGATCGGAAGTAACGATCGCAATTGTTACTCACAATATGCAACAAGCGGCTCGTGTCTCTGATTACACAGCTTTCTTCAGCACTGATGAAAGCCGGATTGGGCAGATGGTAGAATTTGGTTCCACAACCCAAATTTTTTCTGAAGCTACTCATTCCCGTACCCGCGACTACGTGCAAGGACGTTTTGGCTAATAAAGTATTATGAATAATTTAATTATGCGGTGGCGATATAGTCAACAGTTGATAGTTTCTTGGGTAGCGATCGCATTTATGATTTGGTTAGCGACAACTACAGGCGTGCAAGCAGCCAATCTTCCAGCAGCAATTATGTATAGAGATCCCAATTGTACTTGCTGTGGTGGCTGGATGAAGCATATGCAATCGCAAGGATTTCAAGTAAAAAATGTTCCCACTGCTGACATGATTTCTCTCAAGCAGCAGTACGGTGTAACAGACGATTTAGCCTCTTGTCATACAGCAATAATTGACGGATACGTTGTTGAAGGTCATGTTCCTAGTGACGATATTAAGCGCTTACTAGCACAAAAACCTGATATTAAAGGTATTGCTGTTCCCGGTATGCCTGTAGGTACGCCAGGAATGGAATCAGGCAATATTCATGACTCCTATGCTGTAGTTTCCTTTGATAAACAAGGACAAACTAAAGTTTTTAAACAGTACTCGTTCTAGAGATAGTATGCAGCAAGAAAAAATATTGTGGTTAGTTAAAGGTGTTGGTGGCTTGTTATGCGTTGGTTTAGGCTTAAGCGTATTTGGAGAAGCTTTGAGTAGAAAAATTAGTGGTGATGGTTGGTTTTGGGTTGGTAGCGCAAGTCTAGTAATATTTAACTTCGGCTTGTGTTTGATGTTCGACAGCCACAATCATCAAACCCGACTAACGAAGTTGAAACAAGAAAGTTGAGGACGATTAACTAGCCTTTCTTAATTAATGCCATAGAGGACACAATTAAGTAGAGACGTTGCATTGCAACGTCTCGTTGCCAAAATTTATAGATTTAATCAGCAACGCCGTTTAATCTTCGTCGCGTCCGTGAACCTGAGCGGGTGGGCTTGTGGCTTCAACGGCTGTAAAGGATTCTAAGATTTTGTAGGTATGAGAGGAACCTTTGGGTACAACCCAAGAGTTGCCAGGTTCTAGCAAAATCATTTGTCCTTCAAGGTGCAGTTCAGCTTTGCCTTTAATCACATAACCGACCGTTTCATACTCCCGCGCGACTGGGGGTTTAGCGTCGGAAGTTGGTTCCTCATCCTCCCACAAGCGCATAGACACGGATTTGCCAGAGGCGAGATATTTTTGCCCTAATTGACCTGTGGGGGAAGTAGTCGAATCGACTTTTGTTACACTTGTATCGCTCATATCGGTTTCCTAGTTAGTTAGTTATAGCTATTTCCCTGGGACAAGTTCTACTTTAATCCAGCCTGGTTGTCTTTTATCAAAAGCCTTGTAAGCCTCAATAACTGAAGTGAGGGGTTCTCTTTGGGTCAGAATTTTCTCTGGATCGACCGTCCCGTTTTGAACCAAATCTACAAGTGTGGGAATATATTTGCGATGGTTGCAGTTTCCCATATTGATCGTCAGGTTTTTGTTCATCGCCATACCTAGGGGGAAAAAACGATCGCTTTCATCGTAGATTTTCCTCAGTTTAAGAAACTATTTCAACAAAACTGGTTTGGCATCAACGCGGAGGCGAAATAAGCTGTAAGGCTTTTGACGCAAGTCTTTACCGTTTTGATATTGAGCTTGACGGTGGAGTTGATTGGCGGTGAAGTAAAGGTAGCCATTACGAGCTAGAGACATAGTATCGGGCCACAGTACGCGATCGTCGTTAACTAGAGTTTCATAGGCTCCATTAGGCGATCGCCTTTGAATGGCATTTTGCTCATAATTAGTCAAATACACGCGGTTTTGAGAGTCTGACTCCAAACCATCAGACCCGCCGCCTTTTTCTCCCAAGTCTACAACCGTTGCTGCTACTTGCTCGTCAGTTATTTGCTCGTTTGCCAAAGCATCGGTACTGACGCTGTACAAACGCCGTCCCGCCAAAGGACAGTAATAGAGTGTTTTGCCATCAGCGCTAATAGCAATGCCATCTGAACCGATAGTAATAGGAGTAGATGGCTGACTTGCAGATGGGCGATTGCGAACTACTTGACCTTCGACACTAGGCAGAAAGTTTTTTACAGCTTTAGTTGAAGGATGATCGTTTAGTCGCCGCCAACTTTTGCCTGAATCTAAATCTACGACAATAATCCCGTTAGGACCATTACCCGAAGAATCGGTAATATAAGCAATTCCAGCTTTACCGCGCCGCAAATCAAAGCGGATATCGTTGAGGTAGGTAGTAGGTAAAGCCACCTCTTGGGGAAACAAGATAGTTTTAAAGATGCGGTTTTGCTTGAGGTCAACGCCAATCAATTTTGGCCCGCCGTAAGAGGTAGGACCGAACTTAATACTACCTGTATCTAAAAGCCACAGGCGATCTTGGGGGTCTACAACTACACTTTGCACCGACACTAACGAATCAGCTTGTTTGCTGGTACTTAGGCGATTAATTTGAGCGTTGGGATAAGCTACAGTGCGACCGTTTTTGACTTCCGCAACGGTGTAATCTACCTTGTCACCCCAACGCGGGAAGTTGACGAAGATTCGACCGCTAGCAGAGACAGTTACGCCTGTAGGCATAGGGCCGCTAAAAGAGGCAACTTGTTCGATATTGCCTGTCTTTTTTTCCTGGGGTAGAGCTTGAGCGGTAGATGCGAATACGGTAGATAAAAAGCAAAGCAGAATTGGAAGACTTAGATATTTCACGGTTTGAGAACAACTTTGATGCAATTATCTTTTTTGTGCTTAAAAATTTCGTAGGCGTGAGGTGCGTCTTCTAACTTCATCCGGTGAGTAATGATGTAAGAGGGATCGATTTCACCATTTTGGATGCGTTCAAGTAACGGGCGAAAGTAGCGATGTACGTGGGTTTGTCCTGTTTTCATAGTTAAGCCTTTGTTCATAAAAGCACCCATCGGGATCTTGTCCACGAAGCCAGTGTAAACACCGGGGACTGATACTGTGCCACCTTTACGACAGGCAACGATCGCTTGGCGCAAGGCAGTAGGTCTATCTGTTTCCAGACGCAGCGCTTGCTTTGCCTCATCATAGAATCCTTCTAAACCCGTACCGTGTGCTTCCATTCCTACAGCATCCATGCAAGAATCAGGGCCGCGTCCCCCAGTCATTTCCTTGAGGGCTTCGCCGGCATCTACTTCTTCGTAGTTAATAATTTCTGCCTTACTTTGTTCTTTTGCCATTTTTAACCGTTCGGGAACTCGGTCAATGGCAATTACCCTCTCTGCACCCAGCATATAGGCGCTTCTAATTGCGAACTGCCCGACTGGGCCGCAACCCCAAATTGCTACCGTATCTCCTGGCTGAATATCGCAGTTTTCTGCTGCCATATATCCGGTGGGAAAAATATCTGTGAGAAACAAGACTTGTTCGTCTGTTAGTCCATCAGGAATTTTGAACAAACCAGTATCGGCAAAGGGAACGCGGGCATATTCAGCTTGACCGCCAGCGTAACCACCCGTCATATGAGAGTAGCCGAAAAGACCAGAGGGGGAGTAACCCATGACTTTTTCTACCATCCAAGCATTGGGGTTGGAGTTGTCGCACAGCGACCACAAATCGCGGTTGCAGAAAAAGCACGAACCGCAGGAGATAGTAAAGGGAACGACAACGCGATCGCCTATGTTGACATTTTTAACTGAACTGCCAAGTTCAACAACCTCTCCCATAAACTCATGTCCGAGGATGTCGCCGGACTTCATTGTTGGGTTGTAGCCATCATAAAGATGCAAGTCGGAACCACAAATCGCGGTGGATGTAATCTTAATAATTGCATCGCGCGGATTGATAATTTTGGGATCAGGTACTGTTTCAACCCGTACATCATTAGTGCCGTGCCAGCAAACTGCTTTCATAAGAGTATTTGGTAAGTTAGTAAGTAGGAAAAAAAGTGGTTACTAGCCGGATTAGGGTTTAAGTACAACCTTGATGCAGTTGTCTTCTTTCTGCTGAAAAATCTTGTAAGCGTGGGGCGCTTGTTCTAGGGGTAATTGATGAGTAACAACAAAAGATGGATCGAGTTGTCCAGTTAAAACTAGATCCAGTAACTTGTGCATATACTTCTGACCGTGCATTTGCCCTGCTCTCATGGTCAAGCCCTTATTCATAAGCGCACCAAAGGGCATTTTATCCACGAAGCCACCGTAAACACCCATAACTGAAAGCGTGCCGCCTTTACGACAAGCAACCATCATTTCGCGTAAAACGTGGGGTCGATCTGTTTCCAGCTTTAACTTTTGTTTTGTTTGATCGTAAAAGTCTTCAAAGCCCACGCCATGCGCTTCTAAACCTACTGCGTCAAGGCAGCAATCAGGGCCACGTCCGCCTGTCATTTCCTTGAGTGCATCGCCTGTACTAACTTCTTCGTAGTTAATAGTTTCAGCTTTGCCGTATTTTCTTGCCATCTCCAAGCGTTCGGGAAAGCGGTCAATAGCAATAACGCGCTCTGCACCCATCATGTAGGCGCTAATCATGGCAAATATACCGACAGCACCGCAACCCCAGACAGCTACAGTATCCCCTGGTTGAATATTACATAATTCCGCACCCATATATCCGGTGGGAATAGCGTCAGAAATAAATAACAATTTCTCGTCTGGTATGTCTTTAGGGACTTTGACGACACCGACATCAGCAAATGGCACGCGGATGTATTCGGCTTGAGCGCCTGCATAGCCGCCTAATAAGTGGGAGTAGCCGTAGATTGCCGACGTAACACCGCCCCATAGCTTTTCTTGCATCCAGCCGTTGGGGTTTGAGTTATCACACAGCGACCACATATCTTTTTGGCAGTAAGAGCAGTTACCACAGCCGATTGTAGAAGGTACGACGACGCGATCGCCCACTTTTAAATTAGTTACTTTACTCCCAACTTCAACAATTTCCCCCATAAACTCGTGACCAATAACGTCACCTTTTTGAACTGTGGGAATATAGCCACCGTAGATGTGCAAGTCGGAGCCACAAATCGCTGTTGATGTAATTTGAACAATCGCATCGCGCGGGTTGAGAATCTTCGGATCTGGCACTGTGTCTACTTGTACCTTATTAGCGCCTTGCCAGCAAACAGCTTTCATTTATGATTAGTCCTCGATCATTACGTAGCGGAGAGTTAACTACCTTTTGGCTGCCCTTCGGTTGTGGCAATTTCACCTGCTTCCATCAACATTTTGAAGCGGCGCAAGTCGTCGCCAATTTGCTGTTCTGGTTCTTCGCCAAAGACTTTGGCTATAGCTGCTGTAACAGCGCCTCCTGGCGGTGCGTATTCCATGACTACTTTTACTTCTGTACCGCGATCGCCTGTTGCTTTCTTAAATCTAATAAATCCAGAATTATCAATGTCTGCACCCTCTACCGAAGCCCAGGAAATAAACTCATTCTCCCGATCTTCAATAATGTCTGCGTCCCACTCTACACTTGCTCCTAATGGTGCCGTAGCTACCCAGTGCGATCGTTTAGCATCCACTACTGTTACTGACTTGACGTGCTTCATAAAGTTTGACAAATTGCCAAAATCGTGCCAATAACGATAAAGTTCATCGGCGGGCTTATTGATCGTGACAGTTTTCTCAACTTTAATTGATTTATCCATCCCTAGCGCTTCAGTGATACCGCCGCTAGACTTAGCAGCCCCGTAAGCCAAACCACCACCTGCGATCGCCATTAATGCCCCGCGCAAGTTTTTTTGGCGCAATCCCATCAATACCATCGCGCCGCCGCCAATTAGGGAAGCCCAGCGTCCAGTTTCGCCACCATCTTCATTTTGATTGCCTTTATCTTCAACCGATGAACTCATTTTTTGCTCCTTTGTTGACAGATGAATGGTTCCCTTTTTTCAAGAGGAGAGGGGACTAGAAATTGTCTCAATCTATGCAGTTACTGATACGCTTGTCATTGGCTGGGCTGGTTTCATGCCGACAATGCGTCTTTTTTTCATGATTGAACTCTGCGCTAATCCAATAGCCCTCTTTGTCCATTATTCAAGAGTATGTAGCCAGCTAGTAAGTTCTCGTCAATCCAAAGGGATAGATTGTTTCTATCGCAAGGGATAAGTTGCAAGGCTCATTAAAGCGTTATTGTGGGCAAATGCGATCGCATTCGAGCATAAGTTATGGCTAAAAATAAAAACGCTGATAGTTCAGATTTACCCCAAGAAATTACAGAGTCTTATGGTACGGGCGTACAAGGTTTGCCGGGTGCAAATACTGGTGATATTGAGGCAGAGGAATTAGCAGAATATACTATCTCAACTCCAGGGTTAGCTACGGCGGAGGAGGATGCTATTTGGCATGAATCGGAAAGGTTAGAGGATGAGGTTGGTGCTACGCCAACGCTGACTGGGGGCGATATAGATGCGGGATGGGAACAAGCTGCAACGGTGGGTGATGAGGCGGTTGGGGGTACGGCTCCTACTCCTGATCAAGATATTGTCGATGAGCTTGGAGCGGCGGTAGGATTGGAAATGAGCGATCGCGCTTTTTTGCGGACAACGGAGATTTTGGAAGAAAGGGATGATCGCCGTTGGGAGTTAGATCCAATGTCTTCTGAAGATTACGAAGAACATCAGCCGTAATTGTTTTAGGAAAAACATAGATAACTGTTTTGCAGACGCTTTCTTAGTTTAAGAAAAACCAGGAATTGGGGAGAAGACCCCCCAAACCCCCCTTTGGGGGACGAGTTGCCTCCCCCAAACCCCCTGCAAATAAGAGGCATATCTTTTAATAGTTGTGAATTGTCGGTGTTCGCCTTTAAATTGGAAATTTGGAAAGTTGTCAGGTTAAATAATGGCTCTAATTTGCCTCCTGCGTTTGACAATTACCCCTAAAGCGATCGCACAGACAATTATTAGCATCCATTCGGCGGGTTCGGGAACGGCTGACACTGGTAAGGGATTGTTGATAGTTGGCAACTGTTTATCTTCGATTTCGCGCTTGAAGCGATCGCTCTTTTGCTCGGCTATGCGTAAATCGTTCTTTTGCAGATCGTTTATAAGCACAATCATGGAAGAATACGGCGTGACGATTTGCGATGCTTTTGCTACTTTATGGATGCCATCAAGATTTGCGATCGCCTTTAAATCTCGATCTTGGCTCAGATAGTTAATCAATTGTCTGGCTGCAAATGGGTTAAATTCATTGTTTGGATCTGCCTGAATGTCCGTTTTTTTCCAAAACCAAGCATAATCATCTTCAACCCCAATTACAGACGGCGCTAACGCCGATTGCGTGGCGAAACGTTGCATAACTTCCTGCACTTGGGTAGCTACTCCACCACCACTAGCTTGAATTGTCTCAAAAATAGCATCGTCGTAAGCGCTCTGCACTCCGCCTAAATGTACTATCCATAAAGGTGCGGGTAGCTTTATCGCTTCTGTATCGTCTCCCAATTCGTAACTGCCGCGATCGCTGATTAGTAAAATAGCATCGTAAGTACTATCGCCGCGTAAATCCTCAAATTGCCGCAACATCTCTAATGGCTGCATTGTGCCGTAAAAAGTTACTCTTTCTACATCAAATTCTGTTAAATCGTCGAGCTTTTTCGGTGCAATTCCCGGCGCGGAAGTCATGTAAACATCAAAATCGTTACTAGAAATAGCTTGCCCTTTTAACCACTTAAAGGTTTTGACGGCTTCTTTGGTATGAGCCGCCATACTATAAGAAGTATCTAATACTAGAGCAATGCGATCGCCCTCCGGTAAACGGTAATCTTGCTTCAATAAAGGTTTTCCAGTAATTTGATAGCCGTTTAGGTTGACTTGGTGCAGCAAAGGTGTAGTTGGAGTAGCTGCAATAGCTGGCGCAAACCAATTATCTTGAGCAGCTTTGCCATTATTCAGACGCTTTGTGTCTCTTGTCCAAAAAACATTACGTTTTTCGCTCAGTTGCGGTAAAGGAATACCATCTTTTGTTTGCAGTACTTGGTATGTCATCCATAAGTGCAATGGTCTATCTTTGCCAGATAGGACGGGAAAGGCTCGAAGACGGTAGCTATTAGGCCCTGTTTGCTCTAACAAAGCTGGATCTACATTCCGTCTTACTTGCTCGGTATAAACTTTTTGCGCCGCGCCACGAGTTGAGACAATGAATGGAAAACGCGCTGATAAGTCGCTACTATTTCCTAACCATACTCCGGTAATTACCGCACTTTGAGGTAAGGAAAATGAGTAAACTATCTCTTGATCTTCATAAGTCTGATTTTCATAAATTTCGTACAACTCTACATCCGCCCAATCGCCGTGTGGTATAGTCTTTATCTGTTGTTCGGCTAACCAAACTTTTTTTTCGTTAATATTTAGCAATCCCGCTTTGGCTTCGGTGCGATTAAAGGTAGATTGCACGGCTTTTTGAATTGATCTTTGTTCCCCGCGCAAAATTGGGACATCAAAAAAGTCTGAATATAATTTAGCGGCGGTATCTCTATCTGTGCGTTTGCCATTATATAAAAAGGGTGAAACTAAGACGTTGTAAGTATTCTGCACTGATTGACTTAGGACTGTTCCCAAATTAAGAGCGCTGTTATAAAGATCGCGGATGTTAGTGTTTTCTTGTCCGTAATCTTGGTAGCGATAAGATGCTAGGTAAGCATTTAGCAATCCAGAGCGGATTTGTTCGGACTTCTGTAATAGTAAAGAGCGATCGCTTTCAGTAGTTATTGGTTTTTGGAGCGCCGCAAATACTTCAATTTGAGGCTGTTTTTGCACGGCGATAACTGCAATTAATCCCGACGTTAGCACCGCGATTGTACCGACACAAGCTTTAGTCCAACCGTACCTTAAAGCAAAATTATTTAAGTTAGATTTCCACGATTGAATATAAACCCAAGCCATCCCAAAAGGAATAGTAGCGCTCATTACAAGAACTATACCTATAGGAGACAAACCTATTGCGTAGATGATGGCTAACAATAAAATTTGTAGGGGTGTATTAAATAATCCGTTAAAAATAGCAGCGCTGAAGGGAATTGCGTAAAATACCGCCAGCGTTAGGACATAAAGAGCGATCGCAAGCATTAAACTATGACACGCTAGTTTTATCCATGCACTTCTAATTGTTGTCTCATCGCCATAAATTAGCTGATGCAAGTAAGCACCAATACTTACACAGCCAGCTAATAAAATAATTGTGCTACCAGGGGTAAGTTCTCGTAGCCAAAAAAAGCGCACTAGACATAAGACTAGCATTGGCGCTTCTACACCATAAAATAGCTGAACTGTAGATAGCGATCGAAAACTAAATCGGCGTTCTCCAGTGTCCACATTTTCCACTTGCGGTTTAGATTTGGTTAGAGTAAGGATGCTAGTAGTAGTTGGTACGCCGATTAAACCAACCAAAGGTAGGAGTAAATCTAAGGGTACTTGTCCGTTAATAGCATCCGCAATAATTGCCGTGCCGAGAAAGGGTAAGATGCCTACATAACCAATTAGCAGCAAAGTTAAGTTAAATAGCCAAAAGAAAACTGTAAATAAAGTTTCTCCAGCAGATTTTATTTGCATATTTATACTCCAGTTAAAGAAGATGCGATCGCATCGTGAATATTAGTAGTAAAAGCTTTAATTTCTGGTGTATCAGGTTGTTGGCTGCGATCAAAAAGAACTGAAACCATTACCCATAAACGGTCTTTGCGCGTCATTCCTCCCCAAAGGCGGGTTAAAAAGTCATCGGTTGTATGTTTGGGTGACTGAAACCAATAAGCCGCCGCCATCGTCCCGTTATTAATGGAAAGCCAACGCCCTAAGACCTGTGGTGATAGCTGTTTAGATTGCATAGTGTCTACTTTCAAGCCATTACCTAAAAGGCACAATTCGGGCGCGTGGTAAGCTTGCACCGAGTTACTACTAACAAGCAGGATAGAACCGGGGATGTTTTGCCACTCAAAGCGGGATTTTTGGGCGATTGCTCCCTCGTAATTAGCAAAAAAGTCTTTTTCTATCGTCGTAAGCTGCAAAGGCTCCCAGTGCATTTGTGCAGGTAAATGGATAGATGCGATCGCGCTTGTTGTTACTTTCTGCGGGTGGGGAATTAAAGCAAGTCCTAAAATGCAGGTAATTACTATAATTTGCTCTTTTAAAGGCTTAGACTTCCTTCCCAACCGAGGCTCTATCGTGCTGCTTGTAGGGGTTTTATCTTGATGTCGAGGAACAGTTTGTAATAGCAGCCAACTAATCAACCCCGCCGTAATAAAACCGATTAAACCAAGCGGTACGTGAAGCAACGAAGCCAAATCTGGGCGATCGCAAACATTGCTAATTAAAACTAAAAGTAATATCCTGCCTGTATTAGCGGCTATGAGCAGCAAAATATTTGTAGCGCAAACTAGCAACCACTTAAATTTAAGAAGCCGATTTTCTAGCCAAGTAGCTGCCAGTAAAAATAAAGTACCAATCCACAGACTTTTTAACCCACTACAAGGCAAATCTATCTGAGCAACGCTATTTTCTAAAACAATAATGTCGTGGGAAGAAATTGCTGCAATCTGCCAAAAAGCAAGGATTTGTTCAACTATCCGCGCGGTGATGACGCGGACTGGAAACCCTAATCCCGTACCAAACTGAACGCTAAAAGGCAAAATACAAGCTACTAAAATAGCCGCCGGAAGTCCTTTGCGCCAAACACTAGAAGAAATAAATAAACCGATTAAGCCATAAGTTGCGATCGCAAACAATAATACGGCAACTTGGGGAACATCTGGTAGCCATTGCAACCCAATTGAACTTACCGCACTTCCAAACATCAGCGCTATAGGTGCAGGGTGCAAAATAGGTGTAGAGGATAAGCCGAGTTTGCGGCGATAGTGTATGGCTTGGATCAATAAAACCGTTGCTACAACACTAATAATTATCAAGTTAAAGGCGGAAGTGTCTTGAGAAGACTCAACTAGCCACTGCAACGCCGAATAGTTGGGAATTAACCAAGAAAACGCAATTAAGCTAGTAGCAATCTTGCTTGGCCAACTAGCTATACGAGGAAACCCATCAATGCGAGTTAAAGTCATAGTTTAATCAAAAATCTATAACTTTAGACTGATTGGTATCGCTTAATGTTGCCAAGCTCATTTTTTAGGTACATTGACAACAATTCAGGTTAAAACTGATCTAGAAGTCCGAACTTAGAGAAGGATTCACTTTTAAGCGGATTAGTTGTGAAATTACCGTTTAGTTTTGAGCAAGTTAAAGAATTAGCAAGTAAATATAAACTATATTGGCGTAATTTTGTAGTAGAACAACTGATGGTGTTAGGGGTGCGATCGAAAGGAGATGATGCAACTCCTCACTGTGAATTATACAGACAATATTTTAGCGATCGCTTGTAGCCCTAAGTTTAGAGAGAAAGTAACTAATTTTGAGGAACACCATGCACTCGCAAAACATCGCTAAAAGTAGCGCAATAATTCGGCAATCCTAAGCTTTCTGGATTAACTGGGTTTTCATGACTAAAATGTCTATAAGTTAAACAAAACCTATCCCAAGCTGCCATTTGAATGCGAAATAAAGGAATCAAAATATTAGCTAAACCTAAAGATAAAGGAATACGAAAGTAAATCTTTTTATTGAGATATTCACAAGCTTCCTCTACTGCTTCATCAGCCGTTATCCGCTTTTGCCCTAATACTAATTGCCGCGATTCGTTGGCTTTTGGTGGGTTGTCAATTAAATATGTAACAACTTCAGCTACATCTTTTCCATGAATAAAATGAAAACTACCATCAGCTTTAAAAAAGCGAATTAAATTAATTAACTTCACAATTTCTGGTATTCCCGCCGACAAATGAGAATAAGGTTTAGTCTTATCTCCTCCCAAAACTAAAGTAGGAAAAATCTTAGTTATTTTAGATGCGATCGCGCTTGTCGCTACCCCTTGGGTAATCGCTATTGGCGCTACCCCCTGGGTAATCGCACTACTCGTCAATTTCTGAAAACACTCGTACTTAGAACGAATATAATCTGTGCCAATTTCTCCAGCTTCTTTTAGTAACTGGTTGTGACGATCTAATATACTTTCTGTCGAAAAGTAAATAACTTGCTGACAAACGTCAGGGTCGAGCAAATTCATCAATTCAACCGTCTTAGTGACATTGATATCAAATATATCGTCTCCGCCCCATACCGTAGCTGTCAATACTGCTGTATCGATAGTTTTGAGTAAACCTGTAAATTGCTCAATTTTGCCCATATCACCCTGTAAAACAGTAATTCCCGGACGAGATTTCGTATCTACTTTTAGCTTATTGGGATTTCTAACTAGCAAATACAATTCGTGGTCTGTTTGCCCAATTAAGGCTTCAGTAATGTAGTGACCGATGCAACCACTCGCACCAGTCACTAAAATCCGCTTGGGGGTCATAGTTTAATATTTCAACTGCTTGGCGGTTTCAAAAAAGAAAGCAACATTTTCCTCTGGGGTAGTAGGTAAAACACCATGACCGAGATTTAGAATATGTCCGTAGTTGCCAGCTTTTTGAACAGTATCGTAAATGCGATCGCGAATAAACTCTTTAGAACCAAACAATACCCCTGGATCTAAATTACCCTGCACTTTCATATCATGCCCTAATCTAGCCCGCGCATCCGCCATATCTACCGCCCAATCTACCGTGACAATATCAGCGCCCGAAGCAGCCATCCGCTCTAATACCCCAGCGCTACCACTAACAAGCAGTATTAGCGGTGTATCGGGGTGAGTTTGTTTGACTTGCCTAAAAACGCGCTGCTGATAAGGTAAAGCAAAGATATCATAATCTTGAGGGCTAAGTTGACCCGCCCAAGAATCGAACATTTGCACTACTTGAGCGCCGCAGTCAATTTGGTAACGAGCGTAAATTGCGATCGCATCTGCTAATTTTGTTAGTAGTTGGTGCAGCACCGTAGGATCGGAAAATGCCATAGCTTTAATCGCTGAGTAAGTTTTGGAACCCTTGCCTTCAACTGCGTAGGCGGCTAGTGTCCAAGGCGCTCCCACAAAGCCGAGGACGGTTGATTTGTCTCCGACTTCGTTACTTAGTGCTTGCAAAATTGTTTTGATAAATGGTAGCGATTCTTCTGGTTGGAGGGGACGCAAATTATCAACTTGAGCAGAGGTACGAATTGGCGATTCGATAATTGGCCCTTGTCCTTCGGCTATATCCATCTCAATACCTAAGCCAGGTAAAGGGGTAACAATATCAGAAAATAAGATTACTCCATCCGGTTGAAATGCTTTCCAAGGTTGCAAAGAGACTTCTACAGCTACTTCGGGAATTTCCGATCTGTCGCGAAAGGATGGGTATTTGTCCCGTAGTTCCCTATAGGCTTTCATATAGCGTCCTGCTTGGCGCATCATCCATACGGGGGGACGATCTACTTTTTCACCACGAGCAGCGCGCAGAAGATGGGGAACTTGGGTGGAGACGACCATTTAGAGTTTTACCTTAAGTTTGTTTTATGCTTTTGTTAGCTTATCATTTAGCCTTGCTCGGTTTAACCCCATTAGGCGCACCCTATTCAACATTATTAACCTGCATGATGGCGATCGCATACCATCCCGCGCCGACTTGAATATTTTGCCCCATTAGGCGCTTAATAATCTCTGTAGCGTTGCTTCCCGTTGCACCCGTAACTAAAATCATGGGCATATCCTGGTAAAGTGCCAGCTAAAAATCATATTTTAGGAGCATCACTAGCCTTCTAATTCGTACTAACTTGATTCTTCTCTTTAGTTGGTCGTCTTCCCCAAGGTTTCAAAACCGAAATCGCAATGATAGAACAAAGAACCAAAACCTGAATTATCGTTCCGATCAATACACCTTTAGCATCAAATCCGTAGATTGGATTATTAAGAGCTTGTAACCCCTCCTGTTCTGAAAGTCCCGCCGCAACATTACCCCAAGGAAATAACCAGAAGGTTCCAAACATGACTAATCCCGTCGTCAGCACCCACTTTGCCATCACCCAGTAGAACTTAGTAAATCCATAATTTGTTACCCAGCAAAGCAATGTTGCGGTAATTACTGAACCAATAGCTGACGGAATCACAATCCAGTCATCAAGTAGATTAATTGCCGAATCGAGAGTATGTAGCACATCTGCATTGGTGGAATGCGTGTTTCTCAGTGACAGCAGAAACATACTCAAGACGGCTCCTGCCCACAGCGCCGCGAACCCAACGTGCGCTGCTAGTATCCAGTTTTTCTGATTGATGCTTAACTTTGGCATTTTTCCCCTTTTTGTTATCGCAATTAATATCCGCAAAAATTCAAGCTGGCGCTGATTGAAGTCGAGCCTGACTTAATACTTAACTTATTGATTATTAATGTATTAAGTAATTGCCAAAAGATCAATGTCACAAGGCTAAAATCGCTAGAGAAAATTATCAACAATTCGATCGAGAAGTTCTATAACCTTGTCCTGGTCTGCTTCTGACATATTACGAGTTGCTTTCTCAATTGTCTCTGCGCCTAGGAGCGGTAGTACCTTCATGAGTTGCTTTCCTTCGTCTGTCAGCCAAACTCTAACCACACGGCGATCGCACTGGTTGCGTTCCCGATAGACAAGCTTGCGGTCTTCCATTCGATCGACAACTCCGGTGAGTGTGGCTCCCAATTGCTTAAGCTTGTCAGCAATTCCAGTCGTCGAAAGACCATCTTCTTCCCATAGGCAACATAAAACAAGGTAATGAAAGGGTGTCAATCCATAGGGTTCTAACCGCTCTAGGAAGTCCCGATACATTAATTGAGATACCAGCTTAAATTTGTACCCTAAATTGTAAGGTGCTAAGGCATACCGCCATTGTTGAAGAAAATCAGCGTTTGAGGGTGAGCTAGGCATTTCAGAACAAAGCGGATTATTGAGCTAGATAGTTAATACATTAACTATTTTACGCCAATGACAATCTCGAAACAGGTTTTCCCGTAGATACAACTTGTTCGATAATATCCGCAGCCCTACTTACTCCCCCCGCTTGCTGATTGGCGGTTTGCAATCTAATGGCATTATCTCGATAAGAACTCTGCGTTAAGACTCGCTCAATTGCAGTTCGCAGTTGAGGAACACTTAGTTTTGACAGCTTTATCATCTCGCCACAACCAGTCCAAACAATACGTGCAGCCACTCCTGGTTGGTCATTTGCGATCGGAATAGCAACCATCGGTACGCCATGACTAATTGATTCTAAAGCCGTATTCAACCCAGCATGGGTAATCGTGAGACTTGCTTTTTGTAGCAATTCTAGTTGAGGCGCATTGCTTACTACTAAAGGCGCACCCAGTAGCTTTGGCACAGATTCCTGACTAATTCCACCACCAAGAGAAATTACTAACTGTGCATCCAATTTTTCACAGGCTTCCGCAATAGTCTTAAAGACTCCTATCAGGCGATTTTGTAAAGTTCCCATAGAAGCATAAATCAACGGTTGACCTGTTAATTTTTCAAAAGGGAAGTCAATTTTTGCCCTAGAAATTAGATTATGGTATGCCCCAGTAAAATGAAAACATCCCGGCAAATTTGCTCGTGGAAATTCAAACTCCGCAGGCTGCTGGCACAATTGGGCTAATCGTGAATAAGCATCATTTTGACTATTGTGTGGGGGTAAATTCCATTCGCGTCGGTATTCGGCGATAGTTTCCCGAATCGGCTTCCCGACCTGACGTAACAAACGATAACCGATTCTGTTGCGAATTTGTCCCCACCAAGCAGGGCTGTAGTTCCAAGGAGTATTAAAAGGAGGAACGCTGATATCCTCATTAATCATCAAAGCCGCAGACACGCTCATAAACGGAATGCCTAAATAATCGGCAACGGTTCCCCCGGCTGACGAAACTTGATCTACTAATAATGCTTCGATCCCAGCATCTTTAATAGTTTGCGGTGCTTGCTGAAGTAAAGTAACTGTCGATTTTTGTATCCAATTTAGTGTGTATTGTAGTGCTGCCCATCCGCTTAATCTTCTAAGTTCTGCAAATGCTTGCGCTGTACTTCCATAGGGACATTGTGACTGGGCGATCGCCCTAAACTCCAATCCTGCCAAATTGGCTTTTGTTTCCGCATCCAGGATACCAACTACAGTAACTCGATGTCCCCGCCCTAGCAGTTCGTACCCCAAAGTTGTCATCGGATTGAGATGACCTGTTGCCGCCGGACAGATAATACCAAAGTGCGTCATATAAATATTTATCCTTAAATAGCTAGAATACCTTGCTCTGCGTCTAGAGTTGCTGGCAATCCTACCGGGAGAGCAGCATTGCAACCATCGTGTCCAAAGGGTAAGTTAGATACTATCGGAATATTTAGGTCGGATAAGCGATCGCGCAATACTTCATCTATAGTCATGCTAGGAAGATGTTCTGGTGCTTCACAACGGCTAAATCTCCCTAAAGCTATACCTTTAACTTTTGCTAAGGCTCCGCTCAAACGCCATTGAGTTAATAATCTATCTATGCGATAAGGTGCTTCAGTTACATCTTCTATGGCTAAAATTACGCCATCTAGGTTTGGTTGCAGTGGTGTGCCAAGTAGATGAGTAGCTACCGTCAAGTTGGCTGGCAAAAGTATCCCTGTGGCGATTCCTCCTCCCCATCCCGTACCTTGCAAAGGTGCTAGGGGACGACCTTCTACTAAGTTAAATAAGCGCTCTATTGACCAATCGGGTTCGGTGGCTAAAGTTGTTAATACTGCACCATGTACGCTCGATTTGCCTTGTCTGTACAAGCTCCATAATAAACAAGTAATATCAGAAAAACCAATTAACCATTTACTGTCGTTTCCCCAAGTCCAGTTTTCTAAGATTCTGGCGCTACCGTAACCGCCTCTAGCGCACAAAATACCTTTACATTTTGGGTCGTTCCATGCTTCAGATAACTGCTTGCAGCGATCGCTATCTTTCCCGGCTAAGTATCCAAAGCGATCGCCTATACTTTTACTTATTTCTACTTTATAACCATGCGATCGCCATATTTCTACCCCGCGCTCAAAGGCTTCAATCTCTCTTAATGCACCACTCGGAGCAATTACTTTTAATAAGTCTCCTGGTTTTAGTGGCGGTGGTAAGTAACTATTCATGCTTTTTAAGCGAATTCTTTTAGTCTTCAATATAGGCTAGGTTGTTACTAGCAGGAAGTAAAGCCCGAATGTTTGTGCGATCGCTTATTATCAAATATTTTTCGTGGATCAATTAATTTCTCTTTGTATATTTGCATTTTTAGCTGGCTTAATTGATTCTATTGTTGGGGGTGGCGGTTTAATTCAGCTTCCTGCACTTTTAGTTTTTCTTCCTAATACGGCTATACCACTGATTTTTGGTACTAATAAATTATCTTCAATTGCGGGTACATCGGCGGCAGCAATTCATTATTCTCAGCAAGTTCAAATCGACTGGGCAATAGTTTTAATATCAACCACCACCGCATTTATTTTTTCATTTATTGGCGCAAGTGCTATAAGTATTATCAATCCCGCTCTAATGCGTCCCCTCATACTTTTGCTACTTGTATTAGTTTCTATTTATACTTGGTTCAAAAAAGATTTGGGCTTCCAGCATATTGTCAAAGTTCAAGGAGTAAAACAAAGTACATATGCAGCACTTATCGGCTCATTACTTGGCTTCTATGATGGTCTTTTTGGGCCAGGGACAGGTAGTTTTTTAATCTTTGCATTTGTCGAAATTTTAGGCTTTGACTTCTTAAGAGCCTCTGCCTCAGCCAAAATTGTTAATCTATCTACAAATTTAGCTGCAACTATTTATTTTGCTGCTAACAACCAGATTATTTATAGTATTGCTTTACCAATGGCAATATTCAATATAGTTGGTGCTATTATCGGTGCTAAGTTAGCGATCGCCAAAGGTAGCGCTTTTGTCAGAGTTTTATTTATAGCAGTAGTTTTACTTTTGATTGTCAAACTTGCTTACGATATCTTATTCAATGAGTAATTCCAGTAATTTGTGTAACTAATTCTGAAGCTTGACTAATTAAAGAAGTATCAATATTAACTTGATAAATTTCAGAAATGCGCTCGACAATTTTTGCTAAATCGGCATTACCTTTTCTTGCACCCAAACCATTGATAGAACATTCAATTTGTCCAACTCCGCAACTTAAGCCGATAATTGAATTATCTACTGCCATGCCTAAATCGTCATGACAATGTACGGCAACTGTAGCTTTATCAATATTAGGAACGCGGTGAAAAATAGTTTCAAGTAACTGCAAAAATTCCTCTGACTTTGCCAAGCCTAAACTATCAGGAATAGTAATAGTTGTAGCTCCACTATTTATAGCAACTTCAATTGCATTGCACAAAAAATCTGGCTCGCTTCCAGTCGCATCAAAAGCAGTCCATTGTACATCTTCACAGTAATTTCTTGCTAGAGAAACACTAGCGTTTATTTCTGACAGTGTTTGTTCATATAGCTTACTATGTAAGTTTACAGAAGTAAAAACATTAATTCTTCCTCTGGTGGCTGGCTTAATTGCTTCTGCTACGCTGATTATTTCTGCCTTGTTTGAGCTTGCTAGTCCGCAAACAATAGAATTTTCAATTATTTTAGCTATCTCAAATATTTCTTGAAAGTCTTTACCATACCGCCCTGGATAACCTACCTCAATAACATCTATTCCTATAGCTTCTAGAAGGGTGGCTATGCTTATTTTTTGCTGAAGATTCATAGATACTCCAGGAGTAAGCTCCCCATCGCGCATAGTCGTATCAAAAATTACGATTTTGTCGAGTACCATATTTATGTTTGCAAAAAAGTTGCAAATGCGATCGCACTGTTGATTTAAAAACATCCCCAATGTTGACAATTGTAGATAAAATTGAGCCTGTGCCGTTTTTGCCCTAGCCACCATGCCTTTTACCCCCGAAGAAATTGCCAGTGAAGGTCTAAAGCCTGAAGAATATACCGAAATAGTCAATAGACTAGGGCGTGAACCCAACAAAGCAGAACTAGGGATGTTTGGGGTAATGTGGTCAGAACACTGCTGTTACAAAAACTCCCGCCCCTTGCTCAAACAATTTCCCACTACTGGAGAGCGAATTTTAGTTGGTCCGGGCGAAAATGCTGGTGTAGTGGATTTAGGCGACGGACTACAACTAGCTTTTAAAATTGAATCGCACAACCACCCCTCAGCGATAGAACCATTCCAAGGAGCAGCTACAGGCGTAGGCGGCATTCTTAGAGATATATTTACAATGGGAGCGCGTCCCATTGCCTTATTAAACTCCTTGCGTTTCGGTTCTCTAGATGATGCACGGGTTCGCCGATTATTTAATGGCGTAGTATCAGGCATTTCCCACTATGGCAATAGCGTCGGAGTTCCCACTGTAGGCGGTGAAGTCTACTTCGATGCGGCATATTCTGGTAACCCGCTAGTAAATGTGATGGCATTAGGCTTGATGGAGACAGATGAAATAGTCAAGTCTGGAGCCGCAGGGATAGGCAACCCAGTTTTATACGTTGGTTCTACAACCGGACGAGATGGGATGAAAGGGGCAAGTTTTGCGAGTGCAGAATTAAGTGAAGAATCAGAAAAAGACCGCCCCGCCGTGCAAGTAGGCGACCCTTTTTTAGAAAAGTCTTTAATTGAGGCGTGCCTTGAAGCTTTTAAAACTGGCGCAGTCGTGGCGGCGCAAGATATGGGAGCCGCCGGAATTACTTGCTCGACTTCGGAAATGGCGGCAAAGGGTGGGGTTGGAATTGAATTAGATTTAGACTTGATTCCCGTGCGCGAAAGTGGGATGGTTCCTTACGAATACCTGCTATCGGAATCTCAAGAGCGGATGCTATTTGTGGCGCACAAAGGGCGAGAACAAGAGTTAATTGAGATATTTCATCGGTGGGGATTGCAGGCGGTAGTTGCGGGTACAGTAATCGCCGAGCCAATTGTGAAAATTCTCTTTAAAGGCGAAATCGCCGCCGAAATTCCCGCCACAGCGTTGGCAGAAAATACACCGCTTTATCATCACGAACTATTGAGCCAGCCGCCAGAGTATGTTGTTAAAGCCGCCGCCTGGACAAGTGAAACTTTACCGGATTGTACCCTAGATGGAATTGAAATAGCAGGCAGTTTGAACTCTTGGCGAGATATTTTAATTACCCTCCTCGATGCGCCAAATATTGCCTCTAAACGCTGGATTTACCGCCAGTACGACCATCAAGTCCAAAACAATACGGTGATATTGCCTGGGGGTGCAGATGCGGCGGTGATCCGCTTGCGAGCGCATAACAATCATCCGCAAAAAGGAGTTGCCGCCACTGTAGATTGCAATCCCCGCTACATATACATAGATCCTTACGAAGGAGCCAAAGCTGTAGTAGCCGAAGCCGCCCGCAATCTTAGCTGTGTAGGAGCAGAACCTATTGCAGTTACAGATAATTTAAACTTTGGTAGCCCAGAAAACCCCATTGGGTACTGGCAACTAGCCGAAGCTTGCCGGGGGTTAGCTGAAGCTTGCCTTGAACTCGGTACACCCGTTACAGGTGGTAATGTCTCTCTCTATAATGAAACTCTTGATGCTAATGGCGTACCTCAGCCAATTTATCCGACTCCCGTTGTAGGGATGGTAGGTTTAATTGCCGATTTAACGCATATTTGTGGTCAAGGTTGGCAAAATGAAGGGGATTTAATCTATTTACTAGGATGTGATTCCGGTCTAACTCTTGGTTGTTCAGAGTATCTTGCCACAATGTACGGGATTGTTGCCGGAAAACCACCACAAGTAGATTTTGATTTGGAGCGCCGCGTTCAAGCTGCTTGTCGTGAAGGAATTATTAACGCTTGGGTGCGCTCGGCTCACGATTGCGTGGAAGGGGGAATTGCCGTTTCTCTGGCGGAATCTTGCATTGGTGGAAAACTAGGAGCAGAAGTCCAAGTCCAATCAAATTCCAACTATCGCCTTGATGAACTGCTATTTGGCGAAGCTACAGGACGCATTCTAGTTTCTGTCTCTCCCGTCCATGCAGATGCTTGGGAAGCCTACTTACAACCGCAACTAGGAAATAATTGGCAAAAAGTCGGTGTAGTTGGCAGTACCAATTTTTTACGGGTTTCTACTAAAAGCGATCGCACTTTAATTGACGTTACTATCGAGGAAATAAGCCAAGCTTTTTACAATGCTATCGAACGCCGCCTAACTACTTAGATTGATTTTGTTATCAATGAGCATAATTACGTTAATCTTGTAAGTAGAACTTGTTAACGTTTTATTAAATCTAATTAAAATTTATAAAATAATCTTTTTAGACAAATAAGCGATCGCTATTTCCAACTGTTTTATCCCCAGAACTTGCCTACTTTTCAGGAGTAAAGCCAAAGCATGAACGCCAATTATCCCCCTGTAGAAATCATTACCGACGAGCCAAATATGTCCGAACAGTCAAATCATTCTGCCGATAAGCCAGAGGAAGCTTGTGGAGTGTTTGGTGTATTTGCACCAGGGGAAGACGTTGCCAAGCTAACCTACTTTGGTTTGTATGCCTTGCAGCATCGAGGTCAAGAATCGGCAGGAATTGCGACTTTTGATGGCGATGAAGTTCACTTACATAAAGAAATGGGGTTAGTATCACAAGTTTTTAACGAGACAATATTAAGTAAGTTGCCTGGTAATTTAGCTGTAGGTCACACTCGTTATTCAACTACTGGTTCTAGCCGGGTTGTAAATGCTCAACCAGCAGTTTTACAAACTAAACGTGGTGCCTTGGCATTAACGCATAATGGTAATTTAGTCAATACTCCGGCTCTACGCGAGGAGTTGTTGCAAAACAAGCACAATTTACTGACTACTACAGATTCAGAAGTAATAGCATTTGCGATCGCCGAAGAAATCGATGCTGGTAAAGAATGGTTAGATGGGGCGATTAGTGCGTTTCAACGCTGCCAAGGAGCTTTTAGCTTAGTTATTGGTACGCCTGTAGGCATAATGGGGGTACGCGATCCTAATGGTGTTCGTCCTTTAGTGATTGGCACTTTAGACACCACTCCTCAGCGCTATGTTCTTGCTTCGGAAACTTGCGGTTTAGATATTATCGGCGCTAGTTACTTGCGCGATGTCGAGCCGGGAGAATTAGTTTGGATTACAGAGGCAGGATTAGCTTCCTTCCACTGGGCGCAACAGCCTCAGCGTAAGCTGTGTATATTTGAAATGATTTACTTTGCAAGACCCGATAGCATCATGAATAGTGAAAGCTTGTATAGCTATCGGATGCGAATTGGCAGGCAACTTGCAAAAGAGTCGTTTGTAGACGCTGATATTGTAATTGGTGTACCTGATTCGGGTATCCCAGCAGCAATTGGGTTTTCTCAAGAATCTGGCATTACTTACGCCGAGGGACTAATCAAAAATCGTTATGTAGGTCGTACCTTTATTCAGCCTACGCAAACCATGCGCGAGTCTGGTATCCGTATGAAGCTCAACCCGCTTAAAGACGTGCTGGCTGGTAAGCGAGTAATTATTGTTGATGATTCTATTGTGCGGGGAACAACTAGCCGCAAGTTGGTGAAGGCTCTGCGAGACGCTGGAGCAATTGAAGTACATATGCGCGTATCTTCTCCGCCCGTAACTCACCCTTGTTTCTACGGTATTGATACAGATAACCAAGATCAATTGATTGCAGCTACTAAGTCTGTAGAGGAAATAGCAGAGTTATTAGAAGTAGATTCTCTAGCTTATTTAAGTCAAGAAGGTATGCTCCAAGCAACGAAAGAAGATCCTACTAATTTTTGTTCAGCCTGCTTCAATGGCAATTATCCGATCGCAGTTCCCGAAACTGTCAAGCGTTCCAAGTTAATGCTAGAGCCAACTAAAGTTTAGACTGCGTTATCTTGAGACTCTGAACCATTACGAAAACGTTTGGTAAACTCAGGATAATTCTCCAATTCTTGCAAAGATTCTATTGCTGGCATCTCAATCCATGTTGCTTCAGAGTGGAGCTTATCTACATACGCATAAAAAGCTTCTTGCTCGTCTCGATGTGCCATAACATAATCGTGCAAATCTTTTTGGCTCATTGATTGAAAATTGGGCTTGCTCATCTTATGTAAATCCAATTGCCGTTAGGATATATTTCTATAATATTCTCCTCACTCACGCTAACAACTAGCTCTATGAGCTTCTCAAATGCGATCGCCTAAATCAAATTCTACATTTTCATAGATATCTTCAATCGTCATTTCCTGGTTGATTGAAGAAAAAACTATCTTTTTTGTACTAGATTCATAAGCTCGAAACAGCCAAGAATTTCCCTCAGCTTTTGTGTAATGCTCAATCTCTGTTTTGTACTGATTAATTAGTACATATTCCTGAAGTTCTGGAATTGAACGGTAATAACGAAACTTATCGGTGCGATCGTAATCTTTGGTAGATTTTGATAAAACCTCTACAATCAGGCAAGGATTTACAATTGTATCGGTACGTCGCTCTTGAAAAACGGGTTGACCTTGAATCAAAAAAACATCTGGATAGGTGTACTGCTGATACTGAGAAATCCATAGCCGCAAATCGCCGATGTAGGGCTTGATATGTGTCTTACGCAGCATTACCTTCAAGAAAGCATAGACATTTCCAGCAATTTGATTATGGTTAATCGATCCTCCCGTCATTGGCACAATTTCTCCATCTCGATACTCGCTACGAAACTCGGCAACTTCCTCTTGTGCCAAATATTCTTCGGGAGTGTAGTATCTTTGTTGGGTTTGCATTTATAACCACCCTTCCTTCCAGCCTGATACTTTTATTTTTACCCTAACAAGTGCGATCGCATCTAGAGTTTCCGGCTAAGAAAAAGCTGTTTCGCGCTTGGCAAGTGAACACCGCAATATTTTAAGAGTTAAATTACTTATCTAGCTGCATTGCACCTAAATACTTGGTTAAATAAGGCGAAAATACTTCATATATCAACGTTAATGGCTGCCCGTGATGCCAAAACAGATAATGTCGCCCCCAAAAAGGCCCTGTTTGTTCAAACGCTGACTCTAAAGCTGTGCAGTTGCCGTAATAAATCCCTTGCACATCTCTATACAACTCCGTCCGCAACCGAGTCAAACTAGCCCAAATTGGTAGAGAGCGATTCTGCAAATACTCATCTACATGACTTGCTTCCCACCAAGAAGTAGCATAAGCTAGGCGCTGGCCAGAAGGAGTCCGCAGCCATACTTGTCTCCTTAATCTTGGTTCTGGTACAGCTTGAATCAAATCCGGCGCACCATCTAAATCCATTCCAATTAAAGACATATCAATTACATCTACTTCTGTGGGTTCCCCCGTCAGTAATTGTAAGTGTCGCGTCGGCGAACCATCACCTAATAGTAGTAATTGCCAAGCTGGTGCTAATTGAGTATGAGGTAAGCCTTGCTGCACCTTTGCCTCATTTCCCTGCCATAGAGGTGTGAGACTGTGCCATGTTGTCGGTAGAATTACGCTGTTTGCCGTACTAATTGCAGTCAATTTTATTTACAAAACTTCATTACTTATATTAAATATAAACAATTCCTCGAAAAAAGTTGCCTACCCAATAAAGTTAAAGTCCCAAGTACAGCAGTACTCAGGACTTTTAACTTAAAAATGCGGAAGGCGAGACTCGAACTCGCAAGGGCAAGCCCACACGCACCTCAAGCGTGCGCGTATACCAATTCCGCCACATCCGCAAGGCTACTGGCATAAATCAATGTAACATCTTTTGGTGAGGAACTAGAAAATAGTTTTAAATTGCCACTACTTGGAACTTTAAAACCGCAGTTTGAAATTAAATATAATTATTTAACCCAAAACTACTTTAATATACTTGTTGCAGTTAGTCCTCGAAGGATGGCAACCTAACTGATACAGACATTATTGTTAAAAAATGCAGTTCGATAAAATATTAATTGCCAATCGTGGAGAAATTGCTTTACGCATTCTGCGCGCCTGCGAAGAAATGGGCATTGCAACTATTGCTGTACATTCTACCGTTGACCGTCACGCCCTCCACGTCCAACTTGCGGACGAAACTGTTTGTATTGGTGAAGCTCCTAGTAGTAAAAGTTACCTGAATATACCAGGAATAATTGCCGCCGCTTTAACTCGCAACGCCACTGCTATTCATCCCGGCTATGGTTTTTTGGCTGAAAATGCTCGGTTTGCAGAAATTTGTGCTGACCACAAAATAGCTTTTATTGGACCAACCCCAGAGGCGATTCGCGCTATGGGGGACAAATCCACGGCAAAAGAAACAATGATTTCTGTAGGCGTACCGACAGTACCAGGTAGTGATGGCTTGCTCCAAGATGAAATAGCCGCCCAAGAAATTGCGGATTTAATTGGCTACCCAGTAATGATTAAAGCCACAGCAGGCGGTGGTGGGAGGGGAATGCGGTTAGTGCGCGATCGCACAGACCTAATTAAGCTATTTCTAGCCGCTCGTGGTGAAGCGGAAGCTGGTTTTGGTAATCCAGGGCTGTATATAGAAAAATTTGTCGAACGCCCCCGCCATATTGAGTTTCAAATTCTTGCCGACAATTACGGTAATGTTATTCACTTAGGCGAACGCGATTGCTCGATTCAACGTCGTCACCAGAAACTCTTGGAAGAAGCCCCTAGCCCAGCACTCAATCTTGAACTCCGGGAAAAAATGGGCGCGGCGGCGGTGCTTGCTGCTAAATCAATTAATTACACTGGAGCGGGAACCGTAGAATTTCTTTTAGCACCTAATGGCGAGTTTTATTTTATGGAAATGAATACTCGCATCCAAGTAGAGCATCCTGTAACGGAAATGATTACCGGATTTGACCTAGTTGCCGAACAAATTAGAATTGCTCAAGGGGAAAAATTGCAACAAACCCAAGACCAAGTAGTTTTGCGGGGTCATGCGATTGAATGCCGCATCAATGCCGAAGATCCTGATCGCGATTTTCGTCCTGCACCTGGCAGAATAAGCGGCTACTTGCCCCCCGGAGGTCCTGGAGTTCGCATCGACTCTCACATCTATACCGATTACCAAATCCCGCCTTATTACGATTCGCTGATTGGCAAATTAATTGTGTGGGGACGCGATCGCCCTAGTGCAATTAAGCGCATGAAAAGGGCATTGCGTGAGTTTGCGCTTACGGGCGTACCTACTACCATTGGGTTCCACCAGAAGATTTTGGAAACCCCAGAATTTTTGCAAGGTGAAGTCTACACGGATTTTATCGAGAAAGTGATGTTTCCGCCCGAAGATTAAGCTATTTCTCTAATCATTGTAAATGGGCAAACATTCGTAGCAATCCTTGCTGACCGATGAGAATCTCTCTAACTAAGCTAAAAATACCAATCCAGATAATCGGCGTAATATCAACGCCGCCAATGGGTGGTATTAGTTTCCGCACTGGGACTAAAAAAGGTTCTGTTGTCCAACCTACCACATTGAATGGCAGGCGATTGAGGTCTACTTGGGGATACCAGCTAAGAACTATACGGAAAATAAACAACAAAATCATTAAACCCAAAAATATCCCCAAAACCCAGGTAGTAATAGTAATAGCAGTCATAAATTTTTTGTTGGTTGAGAGTGCGCGATCGCCTTCTTGAAATAAGACGAGCGAAAAATATTAAAGTCTGTAAATAGGTTAATAGACTATTTTAACCTAATGCTACTGCCTTGAACAAATGGAACTAATGCCTAAAAGTCACACTGCACACAAACTTCTTTTCAAGGGTGTAACAGACGATTAAAATTAAAGTGCAGTGTGTAAAAGGTTGACAATACATGACCCCTTCTTTAATGAATTTCTTTTATAGTTTGCTCGCAGGTACCGTAATTATTGTGATTCCTGCAACCGCTTTTCTGATTTTTATTAGTCAAAAAGATAAAATTGAACGCTCCTAAGCTGCTTGGGAGTCCCAGTTGTCGGCTCCCAAATAATATGCTTAAATAGCAAACAAGCAACTTTTATCCTCGGTATGCCCTAGGTTGTTAGGGCTAATAAACTGAGGCTTTTTATTTTCCCTTTGCTCCACCAAATAACAAACTACTCGCGCCGCTTTCTTTTTATGCTTGGAGAAAAACTGAGGTGATCTGGCTTAAATGTTTAATTAGACTAGAGATTTTGATGCCAAATAGTTAACATAGATTTGAGTATAGTTAAAACAGCAATGATAAATTTTGGGCTGAACTCGGCAAGTATTATCGCCCAGGTAAATTTTGGGGGCGGGACGCATACCCTATTAGGTATTTTGTTGGCAGTAGCTGGGGCTGCGTTGTACTTCCTGCGCTCGGTTCGCCCAGAATTATCGCGGGATCACGATATCTTTTTTGCGGCCATAGGTTTAGTTTGTGGCATCATTTTAATTTCCCAAGGCTGGCGGCTAGACCCAATTTTACAATTTGGTCAGGTGCTATTAGTTGGTTCGACAGTGTTTTTTGCTGTTGAGAGTATCCGGCTAAGAGATATAGCTACCGAGCAAGCCAAGCGCAATACGCGGATTGTAGATGACGATCGCCCCGTCGGAAATTACTATGAGCAAGTAGCCCAGTTAGATGAATTAGAAGAATTTGATTACGATCGCCCAGTGCGTCCGCGTATTCCTGGAAGTCGAGATCCAAGAGCAAGTCGCCCGGCGGAGTCCTATGAAGATGAAAATCCTCGCCGTCGTAGCCGCAATGATAGTTATGAGGATGAGCAAAATAAGCGCTCCTCTAATCGCGGGAGTGTGGATAAGTTAGGACAAGGAGATAAACCTCGCCAGCGCCGCTCGTCGCCCTCGCGGGTGGAAACTCGCTATCAAGATGAGTGGGATTCGCCCAAGAATCAAGAAGATGAATGGAGTGGTTCTTCTAGCACAAGAAAGCGATCGCGTCCTAACAATAATGCGCCAGAGCGCTCCAATTCGGAAAATATTGATAATCCCTCTCCTAGACCGCGAAAGCGCCGCCCCACTCAAGAGCCTGTACAGCGTTCTAGAGAGGATGAACCAATCTCGACCGACTACGTGGATTACAAGCCTGTCGAGCGCTCTAATAATGATGAGGAGACAGATAATCCCACGAATTTTGACCAGTTTTAAACGGTATGAGGATAAACAAATCGCCTTGGCGGTAATGGAAAACGGATAGATTAGTGAAAAAATTTTCCGTACAATCATTACTCCAAGGCTTGTGGCGTTGGAGTTTTAGTTTGGGCTTGATCATTTTAATAGTCGCTTGCAGTCCGGGCGATACTTTAATTAGTTCGGGAGCGCTTAATAGTCGCTATACCGACGAACAGCCAGCTTTAAGCGGTGATGGGCGATATTTAGTGTATGTTTCTAACCGCGCCGCAAGTCGCAATATTTTGTTATACGACTTGCAGTTGCAGCAATTAGTTTCTTTACCACGCTTGAATCGACGCGAAACAATTGTTGAAAATCCTAGTATTAGCTATACAGGGCGCTACATCGTCTATATTACAAGCGATCGCGGTAGACCCGTAATAGTGCTATATGATCGCGCTACGCGGACTCCCCAAATTCTTAACCAATGGTATCAAGGCTTGGTACGCAATCCGAATATCAGTCCTGATGGTCGTTTTATTGTTTTTGAAGGTAGTCTGCGCGGTCAGTGGGATATTGAAGTATTAGATCGAGGGACTAATGTAGAATTGGATCTTCCTGATTCTCCTTTGCCAAGGACATCGACGATTCCATCCCCTTAGTTGGTAGCAGGAGGAGGATACTAATGATTGATGCGATCGCCTACAACCGCCCTTACTACTAATGAAGCGCTTAATTTTTGTGACAATTGTTTTAATTAGCTTACTAGCTGGCTGTACGAGCTATCCCGGCTTGTTAAACTATCCTTTCGATCCGGGAGGAAGAAGCTTAAATAGTCCTAGTGGCGATCTTACTCCCCAAATTGCCGGAAGATACATCGTTTTTACAAGCGATCGCGCTGGTCGTCAAAATGTCTATTTATTTGATACTACCACCCAGAGCTTAATCGATTTACCAGGCTTGAATCAGTTGGATGCAATTTCTGCTAACCCAGACGTTTCTAGCGACGGGCGCTACATTGTTTTTACGGCTAGTCGTCAAGGACGTACAGGAATTTTCGTTTATGATCGCGAACTTCGTCAGTCACGCAATTTCACCGCCAACCTCATGGCGCAAGTCCAAAATCCTACTATTAGTAGTGATGGGAATACTATTGCTTTTGAATCCAGCGCTAACGGTCAATGGGATATCTTAGTTTACAACCGTTCTTCTGGCGATCGTTTAGATATACCCACTGAACCACGTTAGATAATTGATTTTACATTTCTTTTAGAGCTTGCACTGATTCGATCAGCGCCTTAACTTCCTCAGTCCCCTCGGAAGGCTCAAAGGTTAGCGGAAACTTGCCTCTAGCCAACATTCTTAATCCCAAAGGTGCAATGCTAAGTAAGCCTCTAACGTCCCGTAAATAGTTGCCAATTACTTGCAAACCAAAGGCGCGTTCGTCAATCCAACCACCTTGCTTGACTAATTCTACTAATACTTGACGGTGACGGATTTGGCGGCTGTTTTCTACTTCTTTATCTGCCAGAATTTCTTGTTTAATTTTTGTAATTTGATCTAATGGCGCTACTTCCATTGGACAAACCGTATTGCAGTTAAAGCAGCGAGTGCAACCCCATACTCCTTGAGTACCTTTGCCATACATCTCTAATCGGCTTTCAGCTTCAGCGTCGCGAGTATCTGCTACCATGCGGTAAGCTTTTGCCAAGGCATGAGGTCCCACAAATTCTGGGTTGACTTCTCTTGCATTACAAGCTGAATAACAAGCGCCACACATAATACAATTGCCGTTTTGCTCTATTTGCGATCGGCCTTGTGGTGTTTGCAAAAATTCTTTTTCTGGAACATTTGCTTCGGTACTAACGTAAGGTCTTACCGCTTCTAAATGATTCCAGAAGCTACTCATATCTACTACTAAGTCTTTAATTACAGGCATATTGCCCATTGGTGCAACAGTAATTTCTGGTGTAATGCCCTTAGCCAAATTGTTTGCACCATACAATTGCTTAACTTCACTACCAATATTTTCTTTGCAAGCTAAAGCCGATCGCCCATTAATCCGCATTGCACAACTACCACAAATAGTATTGCGGCAATTTTTGCGAAATGCTAAAGTTCCATCTTGCTCCCACTTAATCCGGTTAAGACAGTCCAAAATAGTGTTACCAGCTTCCACTTCCAATTCGTAAGTTTGAACTTGTGGTGAAGCATTGCCTGCTTGCCTAACGACTTTAAAAACAACTTGCATTTTTATCGAAATATATTAGTAATTTTGTCTATTTACGATTAAAAATCGTTTCTACCACTTAAATTATGGGTAATCTATTATCAAGCGCGATCGTTACTTATCTTAGTTTTATCTTGCTGACGATTCCCATCGGGCTGCTCTTATTTTAAACCTCTAGCGCTAAATTTTCTAAAAAAGCTTCCCTCGTGTTAGCAAAAAATTCAAGTTCAATAACTAGCTTTTGCCTCAAGTCCATACTTATAGTTCTATTTTGTAGCAATATTACTTCTTGGCTAGAGCGCTGAGGACAAACTTATTAGCACGATTAGAGGATAAAAAATAGGTAGGCAAGGCTACAAAGCAGTATTGCTTCTATGCAACTTTTTTAAACTAATCGCATTTATTTTTAGCGCCAGCAATCCCAATTGTAATAATTACTAGCAAACAATTTTGTAACAGTAGATATATCTTGAGGCTGATATTTATCTATAGTTTCAGTTTGACATCGCCGACTTGTAGCAATTTGTCTTCTTGGTAGTTTTAAGTATAATTATCCAAATCGTAAAATTAGGCAGCAAGGAAATATGGATGTAAAAGCTTAGGAACAAGCAAAATTTTAAATGTAAAATTTCTATGTCGCTATGAATAGACTTGAATAGGCTAAACTTTATAAACTATCGATTAACTTAATAACTTTAGTAAAAGAGGACTAAAATGTAAATAAACGAGAAAAAATGTGTAAAAGGAGAGATTTGAGGCTATATTTTTTATAAGTCAATGAAATAGCATAAGCCGTTGTTTCTTTGTTTGGAAATTGTAAGGATATTTTGAGTAAGATGACTACTGAAACTGCACCATTAACAGGTAAAGCACTACTGCAAAAGGTCAAAGAACTTTCCGACTTACCACGTCGAGAAAGAGCCAAGCGTTGTGGATATTACACCGTAACTAAAAACAATCAAACTCGCGTTAATTTAACTGATTTTTATGACGCATTGTTAGCAGCTAGAGGAATTCCTCTTAGCCCCGAAAAGCCAAAAGATGGTCGTGGACGGGAACCCACCAATAGAGTTAGCGTACACAAAAACTATCAAATAGTTATTGGTGCAACCTACACTCAGCAAATGGGGTTGAAAAGTGGAGATCAGTTTGAAATCAAGTTAGGTTATAAGCATATCCACTTAATTCAGATTGATAGCGACAAAAATGATAGCGCAGGTGACGAGGATGAAGAATAAATAGAAAAGAAAAGTAGTAAAGGTAATAACTACTGGAATAGCGCTTTTAAATTGGGCTAGGCAAAAATGGGAAGTAGTAGCTACTACTGGATTTCATTAATTTCCGCTTGGAAAACTATCGCGGTGTGATGATGGGTTTAATGTTGGACTTAAACTTAGCAGAGATTGCTTTGCCACAGTTTTTGAATGCAATACCTTCATCACTGCTTCAAGTGACAACTTTTTTTGTTGCTTGGGCTTGTTTGTGGTTGCCATTAGGAGTCGCCAGTACAATTATTTTGCAAAAGAATAAAATAACGGATTCTAGTTGGCAACCCTTTAAACCAATAACTGCGGAGCAAAAATTACCCTTACTAGCATCACTTTATCTAATAGCTCCTTTAGTTTTATGGGGAGCTAATGAAGCAATTGGTAATTCTTTTTCTAGTTACGGGGTAGTCTGGGATTGGTCAATTTTACACTCATTGGGTAGAGGATTTGTAATTGGCGTAGTTGGTTTAGCAATATTATTTGGATTACAAACACTGCTTGGTTGGATAAAGTGGCAAAAGATGGCCCGAAAGGAAATAATATCAATTGCCTGGCCTATTTTGTTATTAGCAGTTTGGATTAGCGCTACAGAAGAATTAATATTTCGCGGTTTTGTATTGACGCAATTTCAGCAAAACTACTCTATATATTTAGCCGCAGCAATTGCAAGTTTAATTTTTGCCATACTACATTTGGTTTGGGAACAAAAAGAAACAATGCCCCAACTACCAGGATTGTGGTTAATGGGCATGGTATTAGTGTTAGCAAGATATGTAGACAAAGGAAATTTGGGTTTAGCTTGGGGATTGCATAGCGGACTTGTTTGGGCGATCGCAACAGTAGATACAGCCCAATTAATAACCTATACAGGGAAAGTACCCCAATGGGTAACAGGGAAGTATGGTAGGCCTTTGGCGGGACTTGCTGGAATTAGTTTTTTACTCGCCACTGGAGCGGTTTTGTGGCTAGTGTAGCAAGGGGTTGCGTGTAGCCGTAACAATTGTGACTGGATTTAGAGGAGAAAAGCGTGTTAAATGGGCGATGGGTACAGAACGAGATAACTGGACTTGCAATAGTTGATAATTCCATTGACGCTCGCTCAACCACGCCAAAGCCATAGTTAAGTGTTCCACAGTTGCTATTGCTAAAACTACTACGCCTTGGGGCGAGATGCGATCGCACTTGTTCAATATTTGGCTTAAATTCCCGCCACTCCCACCAATAAAAATGCGATCGGGAGTAGGCAAATCCGCCAAAATATCCGGCGCAGCACCTTGAATTGCTACAATATTTTCTACCTGAAAGCGGCGACAATTTTGAGTAATTAAGCCATAGCCCACAGCAGTTTTTTCGATCGCATATACTTGGCAATCGGGACATAAACGAGCAATTTCGATAGAAACAGAGCCAGTACCAGCGCCAATATCCCAAACTACTTGTTGAGGTTGCAGTGCCAGTTCTCCCAGTACCAAAACCCGGATTTCTCGCTTAGTCATTAATCCAGGGCGATCGCTAAAACCTAAAAAATTGCGATCGCTTATCCCAATCTGCGGTAATTTCGCAATATCTAGCTCGGTTACTTCTTCCTGGCGAAGTAAAACAACTACATTTAACGGCGCAAAAGTCCGCTCGATTAATTCTGTAGCAGAAAAACTCCTAACTTGCTCGTTATCGCCGCCCAAATTTTCGCACACCCAGAATTTGTAGGAAGTGGGCAAATCCAAAGCTAAAAATAACCGCGCGATCGCACTTGGAGTATTAACACCATCAGTTAGTACAGCAATTTTTTCCTTGCCTTGCTGCAAAACTTGAACCAGTTGGTCGCTAGAGCGCCCATGAACGCTGACAAAACAGGCATCTTGCCAGGGAACTTTAATTAGGCTAAAGGCTAACTGTACAGCGCATAAATGAGGGTGAAAAGTCAGATTTTGGGCAGGTAATTTTAATAGCAGCAGCCGTCCTAAACCAAAAAATAAAGGATCGCCCGTAACTAAAATGACAATACATTCATCTACCGAGGAACGAATTACATCAATTGCTTGGGTGAAGTCGCCGAGTATTAGTTGCTTGGCCCGGTGGTTGGGAAAATAACTTAAATGGCGATCGCTGCCGACTAATAATGTAGCGCTACTAACTACCTCACGTACTTGTTCTGTTAGCCCCGCAGCGCCGTCTAAGCCAATCCCTACTATATGTATGCTCATTAAAAAATTCTCTATTTCTGCAACGCCTCTACCTTTCCTCCCACGCCAGCATAATTAAAGCGTTAATAATCGCTGCTGCAACGCTTGATCCACCTTTACGCCCCTCAATCCGAATTTGATTTACAGGTGTGTTTGCTAAGGCGGCTTTTGATTCTACAACTGAAATAAAACCAACAGGTGCGCCAATTACTAGCGCTGGGCTAACTAAGCTAGATTTTAACTCCTTGCATAGGGCTAAAAGCGCTGTGGGAGCATTCCCAATAACATAAATTGCTGCGGGAAATTGCCGCCAACACTCGATTAAACCTGTTTCGGTGCGCGTTTTGCCTGGAAGTGCTACTGATACCTGCTCTACCGCGCTAATTAATGGGTTATTAAAAGTTTGAGCAACTAAATTTACTATCCCTTGCTTGACCATACTAACGTCAGTGATAATCGGTACGCCACGGCGCAAAGCTGCAACTCCCAATTCAATTGCTTCTGGGCTAAAGTAAATCAAATCTTTAAAATCAAAGTCCGCCGTAGAGTGAATTACTCGCCGGATAATTGCATACTCCGAGGCAGTAAAATTGTGAGTGCCAATCTCACGATCGATTGCAGCGAAACTTTGCGCCATGATGGGATGAATAGGAAGCATACCGCAACTAAAACGTCAAAATCGACCAATCTGATTCGCGGTAATAGCGCGTCATATCATCAAACTTCCGCAATTCGGCTTGATAAATCTTAAATTCTGGGTACTCGGACAATTGTTGGTTTAAGTCAAAAATTGTTTTGCTGAGGCGATCGCGATCCTGGTCTGGTGCAACTTCCCCAAAATAGCCTAATGTAATATGCGCCGTAAAGTGATAATGCTGTTCCAAACCCAAAGCTGTTAAATCGGGGCTTTGATAAATTGCCCGACGTAGATTTAATATTTGGTTATAGGAATTTTCATTTTTTGGGATCAAAGAAACAGCAATTGCTCTTGGCATAACTATTAGCCCCAAAACTTGCCACTCAATTGGAGTTGCTAAAGGCTTTGATTGCCGATACTGCTCAAATACTTTGGCAATCGCGCTATGTAACTGGACTTCAAATTGTTCTATATTTTCCTGAGCATACTGGTAAGCACTTTCCCAGATTAAATCTGCCAAGGTAACATGAAGGCTACTAGGCGGTATAGGTACAATTAAATTATTTGGGGTAAGTTCAATTAGCTGTTGTTGGTAGCTAGTGAGACTTTGATAAAACTTGATATTTTGGTTGTCTTCCTGGGCTGGTGGCGCGATTACGGTATAGCCAGGAAAGGCTACAGCTTTTCTACCGCCGTCTGGAAGCTGTTGAAACTTGGGCGATGAGTGGATATGCTGCACTTGCGCTGTGTAACTTTCTGGCATTGCCAGTTTCACCACCCGATTCAAATAAGCCTGATAATTGTCATCCAAGATCCGTCGCCTCGCTTCCTTTGCTAGATTTTAAGCCAATTCTAGCTGCTTAAAATCAGTATATTTACTTTTATATAGCTAACGAATACTTTTTTATGCCAGTTTACTACTATTGGGGAGATGATGAATTTGCGATCACATCGATCGTGCATAAATTGCGCGATCGCACTGTTGATCCTAGCTGGGCTAGTTTTAACTATACCCAACATTCTGATACTCCTGGTGCCGCCATTGAAGCTTTAAATCAAGCTATGACTCCACCTTTTGGGAGTGGTAGTCGTTTAGTTTGGCTAGTTAATACCACTATTGGTCAACAATGCCCAGAAGAACTACTTACGCAATTAAAGCGTACCTTGCCTGTAATTCCCGAAACGTCAGTTCTGTTACTAACTAGCCCCAGCAAACCCGATGGACGACTTAAATCTACCGCTTTGTGGCAAAAGTACGCCCAAATTCAAGAATTTGCCTTAATTCCGCCTTGGGAAACCAAGCAAATAGTGCAGCAGGTCGAAAAAATCGCCCAAGAAGTAGGAGTAAAACTCACCTCCAGTAGTACAACTTTAATTGCCGAATCTGTAGGCAACGATACGCGCCAACTTTACAATGAATTGACAAAATTACGCTTGTATGCAGGTGATAAAAAAGAGCCAATAGGTGCAGATATTGTGACTCAGCTAGTCCAAGCCACTGCTCAAACGAGCTTAGACTTAGTAAAGGCGATCGCCTCTGGAAATACCGCCCAGTCTTTAGTATTAGTAGCTCAATTATTAAATCGCAACGAGCCAGCTTTAAAGATTGTTGCTACCTTAGTAAGCCAATTTCGGACTTGGCTATGGGTAAAGATGACCGAGCAAGAGCGGGATAAAAAAATAATTGCCCAAGCGGCGGAAATTGGCAACCCCAACCGCGTTTACTTCCTTCAGCAAGAAGTGAAATCTCTCAGCCTCAAGCAACTTGTTTCGACTTTACCATTGCTGCTAGAACTTGAAGTTAATCTCAAGCAAGGAGCAGAAGAAATGCCTTTGTTGCAAACCAAAGTCATCCAGCTTTGCCAACTTTTCCTTTAACTAAACTGATAAACTTTCTTATATAGCAATTAAACGCTGGAACTTCTAGCGCCTAAAACAATTCACAACAAATGATACCGATCCGGTGTTGTAGTTTTGTTTAAACTGAAGTTATGCTCAAATCTCATTCATCATTCAAGTCTTACTCAAACCGGATGTTACTACGACTTGTTGTTGTTGCAGGTCTTTCTTCAATAGGTTTGTTTTGGGGGCTTGCTCCCGACGTTTCCGGACGTGGACGTATAGTTTTTGGTAGCGTCGCCTATGCCCAGGAATTTAGTGATAGTGATATTGCCAAATTCGCCCATGCAGCGCTTCCTATAGAAATAGAGCGCCGAAATACCCAGCAAAAAATTAAAGATATGACCGGGGGGAATGTACCAGAAATTGGCTGCAATCAACCAGAAAACCTAGCTAGCCTGGCGGGAGATGTCCGCAGTGCAGTGGTGGATTTTTGCAAATTCTCCGCAGACAAAATTAAAGAAAATGGTTTAGAAGTGGGACAATTCAATGCCATTAAAATTAGGTACAATAGCGATCCAGCCGTTAAAAAACGAGTGAATGATGAATTGCGCCGCCTGCGTGGGGGTTGAAGTTACTTTTTATGCTGACCTTGACGCAAATTAAGCAGCCAGACGGGGCTATCTTAGTCAATCTTATCTTAGAGCTAACTGCCGAGGAACGTACCCGTAGCCGCCACCGCTTTGAAACCTTAGAAGGACAAGTTGTCTACCTACATTTACCCAGAGGAACAGTATTGCGAGACGGAGATTTGCTGCACGATGAAGGCGAAACTACTCTAGTCCGAGTTAGTGCCAAAATAGAGCAAGTTCTTACCGTAACTACCACTAATTCTTTAGAATTATTAAAAGCTGCATATCACTTGGGCAATCGCCACGTACCCGTAGAAATTTCTGAGCATTATTTACGCCTAGCTCCCGACCCGGTGTTGCAGAAAATGCTAGAACAGCTAAATTTTGAGGTAATTTCTGAGCTTCAGCCATTTTACCCCGAACAAGGGGCATACAAGCATCATGCCCATTGACAATGATAGTCAGTTTTTAAGCTTGTTACAGCTAGCTAGTCCAGCTTTACCCGTAGGAGCGTATAGCTATTCTGAAGGACTAGAGACATTGGTAGAAGGGAGAGTAGTTTGCGATCGCATTACCCTCAAGCACTGGTTAGAGCAAGAATTGAGTTGTGGAGCAATTCGCCTAGAAGCGGCAGTAATGTTGCGGGCGTATAGAGCTACAGTGTTGGATGATAAAGCAGCTTTAAGTTACTGGAATAATTGGTTATCCGCCGCCAGAGAAACCAGCGAATTACGCGCCTCTAGTTGGCAAATGGGGCAAAGTTTAATGCGACTGCTATTAGCAATTAAACCCCTAGAGGCGCAAAGTTTTTGTTTACAGGGTGAATGCAATTATGCGATTTCTTTAGGAATTGCCGCCGCTTTGGAGCAAATATCCCCAACATCGGTAATTCTTGGCTATCTGCACAGTTGGGCGACTAATTTAATTACTGCCGGAGTAAAACTGATTCCTTTAGGACAGACCGCCGGACAAGTATTATTGCACGAATTACACGCTAATATTAGCGATGCGGGTACAGAAATAATTAGCTTAGAAGATCACGAGCTTAGTAGTTGCAGTTGGGGTTTGTCGCTTGCAAGTATGGCACACGAAACCCAATATACACGCTTGTTTCGCAGTTAAAGTACCAACCTCTTAATTTCTTAACTCTTACGCGAAGGTTTTAGCCTTAACAGCACCTCTCAACATAGGATCATTCGACTATAAATAATCAGGGTTGCTGAATCTCAGTAATCTTTCCAAGTTCTTAACTATTTTTATTTATGGTTACAGCCCAACAACAAAAGCTGAAACCATTGGCGGTGTCAATAAAATTTACTAGACAGCCCTGATGTGCCTATAATTGCTCATTTGGAATCTAATTTGATTTTTGACGAAGCATAAAGCCATAATGACAAATTTTTTACTATCAAGCTTAACGACCGTTGCTAGATATAGCAACGCACAATTTAAGAAAAAACTTGCAATTGCGAAGCTGTACAACAGCAGTTTTTACAAAAGCTGCTACTTGCCCACCAAAATACAGAACTTGGTCAAAAATATAAACTTAAAGAAATCGCAACCGTTGATGCTTTTCAAAAAAGGATTCCAGTTCTTCCTTACAGCAGCTACGAATCGTATATAGATCGCATAGCTCAAGGCGAACAAAATATTCTTACAGCTATGCCAGTTGTCTATTTAACCTTAACAAGTGGTTCAACAGGGAAAAAAAAATTAATTCCCACAACTAGGCGATCGCAAGATATCGTCCGCCAAGCTACTTTAACTAGCATCGGCTTTTTGAGTGAGGCATTGCAAACTCAGCATCTACAGTTCGGTAAATTATTAGTAACCAATTCAACCCAGCTATGGGGAAATACTGATGGCGGTATTCCTTACGGGCCTTCTAGTTCGGGCGTTCTCCGTATGGATAAGCAGCTTTACAAACAATTTTTTGCCCACCCTTATGAAACTCTACAAGCAAGCGATAGTTTAGCTCGCCACTATGTATGTCTGCTGTTTGCTCTCCGGGAACAATCAATGCGGGGTGCGATCGCTAATTTTCCTATGCTCGTATTGCGAACCTGTAACTATTTGGAACTCTATGCTGAAGACCTAATTCAAGATTTGGCAAAGGGGACGATTGCCTCTTGGTTAAAACTAGAACCAGAGATTCGGCTTGCTTTAGAACGTCAATGGTCAGCTAATCCTAGTTGCGCCGACCGATTATTGAATATCTTGCGCTCCGAAGGACGGCTTACCCCCAAAAATGCTTGGTCGCATTTATCTTTTGTTGCTACTGCACGGGGAGGAACCTCAGATTTTTATTTTGAGCGATTTCCCCAATACTTGGGCGATACACCCCAATGGGGAGCAGTTTATTCATCTGCCGAAGGGATGTTTAGCATTTATCACGAGCTTAATAATGACGGTAGTATTTTGGCAATTGAAAGTAGCTTTTTTGAGTTTATCCCTGAAGATCAGTGGGAAATAGAACACCCAAAAACTCTACTAGCTACAGAAGTTGAAATAGGAAAACACTACCGAATTTTGATTACTAATTATTCTGGTTTCTACCGTTACGATATTGGTGATGTTGTTGAAGTTATAGGTTTTTATAATACAACACCGTTAATTGTCTTTCGTTACCGACGCGGTGGGTTTATTTCTTCAACTACTGAGAAAACAACGGAGTTTCATGTAACCCAAGTTATGCAGCTTTTACAACAAGAATTTAAGCTGCCATTGGAAGATTTTTGCGTTACTTTGTCTGCCGATGATTTTCCGGCTCGTTATATATTAAATATTGAACTAGCTTATGGTCAACTTCTCCTCAACCCGCAATCATTCTTGACTAGATTTGATGACATTCTTCAAGACGCAAATACCCACTATGGCATCAGTCGCAAAGACACAATTCCTTCTCCCCAACTAAGAATTTTAGCTTGTGGCAGCTTTGAGATTCTGCGCCAAAGACAACTGAAAAAAGGAATTCCTGACTCCCAGTTAAAATTTCCTCATATTAGCGAAGATCGCAGCTTTCTTACGGGGCTAACTCTAGAGCAAGAGATTCAATAAATTGGTTAAGTTACTATTTTATTAATTTTGGGCAAAATATCCTTTTTTTTACTCTCTCTTAGGGCAATTTTCCTTATTTAAGTAAATCTTTTCGCACTTTTAACACATGGGTTATTTCAACATTGAAGCGCACCTGACGATGATAAATATTAAAACTTTCATTTCTAGTCAAATCTTTCCAAGTTCTTGACCTTTGCTCTCTACGATCAAGCCATAACTTCAAATAAAGATAGCCTGACGAGTAAAAAACAATGAATAAACTTCCACAAATTACTGCATTCTTTTGGATCATGAAGATATGTGCAACTACTCTAGGAGAAACGGCAGGAGACCTTTTATCGATGACACTAAACGTAGGTTATGCGGTTAGTTCAATGATATTGATAGGAATATTTTTGGCTACTTTTGGGACTCAATTGGTATCGAAAAGTTATAATCCATTACTCTATTGGACTGTCATCCTTTCAACTAGCACGGCTGGTACAACGATATCAGATTATATGGATCGCACTTTAGGGCTTGGCTACGCGACTGGCTCTATGATCTTAATTACAATTCTCTTGTCTGTTTTGGCTTACTGGCGATTTAGTGTTGGTTCTTTGTCTGTTAATAACATCCATATGCCCAAAGTTGAGATACTTTACTGGACTGCAATTCTATTTTCTAATACTTTAGGTACTGCCTTGGGCGACTTTTTAGCTGATACTTCTGGACTTGGATTTGTAGGGGGAGCGCTCTTGATTGCTAGTTTGCTTGCTCTGATATTAGTCGCGCATTACTACACCCAAGTTTCCGCAGTTATGTTGTTTTGGATTGCGTTTGTCTTAACTCGACCATTTGGTGCAACTGTTGGGGATATTCTTACAAAATCACTCGCAAGGGGTGGTTTGGGTTATGGAACTATTGGCTCATCTATAGTTCTTTTGTCAATACTTTTAGTTTGTATTGTGTTTACAACTTTAAGGCAGAGAAGACTAACCGCGTAGTTAGTTTTTTTAAGAGAAACTATAACTAATTTGGATTGATATAGCAAAGTAACTTATCTAAGTCTGATTCGCAACCTTGCCGATTATCTTCGTGCCGTTCGCTCTTTATTTTGCCTTTTAAGTTAAGATACAAATTTAGTTAGTAGCTTACGTGAATGCCTTTCGTGTTGGAGTAGCGGGACCTGTCGGCTCAGGCAAAACAGCTTTGGTAGATGCTTTATGTAAGGCATTGCGCCAACAATACAATATTGGCGTAGTCACCAATGATATTTATACTCAAGAAGATGCTCAGTACTTAGTGCGAAGTCAAGCATTGGAAGGCGATCGCATTATCGGCGTTGAAACGGGTGGTTGTCCGCATACAGCTATCCGCGAGGATGCGTCAATTAATTTAGTTGCGATCGCGCAATTGGAGCAACGATTTTCCAACCTAGATTTGGTATTTTTGGAAAGTGGCGGCGACAATTTGGCAGCGACTTTTAGCCCAGAATTGGTAGATTTAACTATATACGTGATTGATGTTGCAGCCGGAGACAAGATCCCGCGTAAAGGTGGGCCTGGAATTACTAAGTCCGATCTGCTAGTAATTAATAAAATCGATCTTGCGCCTTATGTGGGAGCCGATTTAGGCATCATGGAGGGCGACACTAAGAAAATGCGGGGTGATAAAGCGTTTGTGTTTACTAATTTAAAGACTCAAATCGGAGTCGCCACTGTAATTGACTTTGTGCAAAGCTATATTTGCTAAATTCAAATTGCTCCGAATCAGAGCAAGAAAAATTGAGCGGTTGAGTTTATTTGTAATTGACCATTTATAATTAGTTATGCAAATTCCTCGCTTGCATCCCGATACTATTGAGCAAGTAAAGCAAAGAGCAGACATTTACGATGTCATCTCCGAACACGTTGTTTTACGCAAGGGTGGTAAAGGCTTTGTAGGCTTGTGTCCTTTCCACAATGAAAAAACCCCTAGTTTTAGTGTCAGTCAAACCAAGCAGATGTATTACTGCTTTGGCTGCAACGCTGGTGGGGATGCGATCGCGTTTTTGATGGCATTACAAAAGCAGTCTTTTAGCGAAGTAGTGCTAGACTTAGCCCGGCGCTATCAAGTATCGGTGCAGACTTTAGAACCCGAACAACGCCAGCAATTGCAGCAGCAGTTGTCTTTAAGAGAGCAGCTATACCAGATTTTAGAACTCACCAGCCGCTTTTATCAACACGCCTTGTACCAACCTCAAGGACAAATCGCCTTAAATTACTTATTTTCTAGGCGACTAAAAGCTGAAACTATCCAGCAATTTAACTTAGGTTATGCGCCTGATAGCTGGGAAACACTGTACCGTTACTTAGTAGAACAAAAACGCTACTCGGTGCAATTGGTACAACAGGCAGGTTTAATTCGCCCGCGTCAATCAGGAGATGGTTATTATGACTATTTCCGGAGTCGATTAATGATTCCCATACTCGATCTGCAAGGGCGAGTGATTGGCTTTGGCGGGAGAAGTTTGGGGGATGAGCAACCAAAGTATCTTAATTCGCCAGAAACAGAGCTTTTTAGCAAAGGTAAAACTTTATTTGCCTTAAATAAAGCCAAATCGACAATTTCCGAGCTTGATTGTGCGGTAGTAGTAGAAGGATACTTTGATGCGATCGCCCTACACGCTGTGGGAATTACAAATGTAGTGGCTTCGCTCGGTACGGCGCTAAGTTTGGAACAAGTTAGGCAACTATTGCGTTATAGCGAATCAAAACAGTTAATTCTCAATTTTGATGCAGATGCGGCGGGTATACAAGCGTCTGAAAGAGCCATTGGAGAAATTGCCGATCTTGCTTATCGCGGTGAAGTGCAACTAAAAATTCTCAATTTACCCGCCGGGAAAGATGCTGACGAATATCTGCATACTTCTACCCCAGAGCAGTACAAAGGCATACTTGCATCGGCTCCTTTGTGGCTCGATTGGCAGATTCAACAACTAATAGGCGATCGCGATCTCAAGCAAGCTACGGCGTTTCAACAAGTAGCTCAAGCATTGGTAAAGCTGCTCAAGCAAATTGATAATAGCGATACACGCAACTATTATGTAAGTCACTGTGCGGAGATCCTTAGCCTAGGAGACGCGCGACTTGTACCATTACGTGCCGAAAATCTTTTAGCACAAATTGCCCCTAAATTTCATTCCAGTAAACCGATTCCCTTCAAAACCCAAAAGCAGCCTACTAGCCCCAAAGATAAAGCTTTCCCAGAAGCCTCGGAGCGCAGTCTATTAGAGCAAGCAGAGGCTTTGTTGCTGCGAATTTATCTCCACTGCCCCGAACATCGTCACGCCGTAAGTAGCGCATTGCAAGAGCAAGATTTGCAGTTTAGTCTATCTCATCACCGCTTTTTGTGGCAGCAAATCTTAGATGAAAAATCTGAAAATTTGTATGCAAGGGAGGAGCAAGCCAGTTTGGTTTCCCGAATTCAAACTCGTTGTCTAGAATCGGAAACAGAAATAGCTCAAGTTTCTTCCTTATTTCACTTAGACGAGAAAACTCAACAAGATTTGTTACACGGTACGCAAGTAATTCAAGCTGCTACCGCTTGTATGGAAAGAGTGCTATGTGAAAAACGCTATCGCTTGTTTTTGGATTTGTGGGAGCAAACAGATCCCGTAAACGAGCCTGAGCAGTCACAATTTTATTATCAGTCGTTATACACCGAACAAAGGCGGTTACAAAAGTTAGACCTGATGCGCCAATTTTGTTTAACAGATTTACTGTAGTGGCGCACCTACTATTTACCGACACATCAACGTTTCGCGGGTTTCCCTCCCCGTAGTGGGATTAGTACCTTGAGCTATTTTACATAACTTGTCTTGCTCATCTTGGCGCAGCAATACATCGGTAAAATCTGCCCCGTCAATAATTGCGCCATCAAACTTGGCATTAGCAGCAAAAGCCCCCGTTAAAACCGCATTAGTTAGGTTAGTCTTAATAATTCGCGCCGCATCTAAGGTGGCATTAGTAAGATTTGCCGATTCTAAATTTGCCGATTCTAAATTTGCCGCAAAAAAACTTACACCTGTCAAATCACTGTGACTGAGATTGCTGTTGCGTAAATTGGCTTTGGTAAAACTAGCATCTGTCAATACCTGCCCAGAAAAATCAGTGTTGATTAAGTTTTCTCTGTTATAGTCGAGAGCAAAAGCTGGGGAAGTAGCCCAAATACCCAAACTTACGAGCATCCCCAGTAAAACCAGTCCGTTTCTCAAAATCCGCTTGTATAGCTTAGTTGTAGAAATCATTTTATTTTGAGCCAATGGCAAACCATCAATCATCTCATTATCCCGATATAGGTGTTTTAGGAGAAGATTTTATTGCTCAATGGTTACAATCTAGCGGCTGGAAAATTCTGCATCGTCGTTGGCGCTGTCCTTGGGGAGAAATTGATCTAATTGCCGATAATTGCGATTTTTTAGTTTTTGTAGAAGTAAAAACCCGCAGTAATGGAAGCTGGGATGCTGGTGGGTTACTCGCAATTACACCTCAAAAGCAAGCTAAACTTTGGCAGACTGCTGAAAGCTTTTTGGCTACTTATCAAGAATTTAGCGATCGCCCTTGTAGTTTTGATGTGGCGCTAGTTTATTGTCAAACCTCAGCAAATAAATCTTTACAAACACCCTTAATTAATTCATCTGCTTCGCTAATCCAGATAAAAGACAAAACTTACAAATTGTCACTACAAGAGTACATCAGTGCAGCCTTTTGACTATTTTTATCCAAATAATCTCTGCTAAGGCATGAAGTACGAAAATAATGTAAATAAGAATGGCGTTGCCCAAGGTAAAGATGATTTAGGCAAGAGAACTTGGCAGCTTTTTCCCCCTCGTTTGAAAGTAGTAATCATACTCATGTTAAGGCTATTCGTTGACAAGCGCATCTCGTACAAATGGAGATATTTAAGTGCAAATATCGTACTAGAGAAATAGAAAAAGTTGGGATGAGTAAACCAAGATGAAAGAACTTAACAAACTTGGCATGGTTTTTGCACACTTTAGTTGAGCGGTTGCTTATTCATTTGCACTTTTGCGCCGTTGCTTTATGTTCCGCCGTCACTGGACTTTACGACGACAACTGACGATTCTAACGCTGCTTTTTTTGAGCTTGGGCGTTGCTGCTTTGTGGTTAGTCGTTCAGGTATTCCAAAGTTTGGAGGGAACTGTAGTTGCTCGTAATCAGCGAGAACTTGCTAGCGCTAACACTCGCCTGATTCAGTTATTCTGGGAATCACACTTGGAGCCGTCAAACACTGTAGCAGAACAGCTAGATAGACTCGCTGCAATATCTCTCTGGTGAAGCACTAGCATCATTTTCACGGGTAGAGGGAGGATTTTATCTACTTCAAAAAGACCAGATTGGGGGCTATATCCCGACTCATAGTGGACCGAGACCCAAAAGGGATGTGCCTCCATCGGAACGAGAAACAATTTTGCAACTAAACCGCCGAGCTACAAGTCAAGGACTTCCCCAAGAATTGGTGCTGCGACCGAAACTAGATATATTGGTGTTGCGCTCTGACCCACTGCCCCTTTGGGGAGCGGTGTGGACGATGAAGCGAATACCTCGCACCGAAGAAAATAGTCAACCGAAAATCTTGAGTGTGCTGGTAGTCTTGGGAATTTTGGGGGTAGGAATTTGGACTTTTGCGATCGCACTGCAACTTCAATGGGGCGTACAAAAGCTTCAGCACAGTATTAAAGCAATGGCGGCAAACCAGGCCTCCATAATTCCTCCCCTTCCGGCGGAGATGGGGTTACTTGGCAGTGCGATTAATACGATGCAAAGTCATCGGCAAGATTTGGAGCAACGCCTCCGTCGCATTGAGCGGTTGGCTTCTCTAGGTAAGTTGGTTGCTGGAGTTGCCCATGAGGTTCGTAATCCGCTAGCGAGTATGCGCCTAAACTTGCAGTACACCGAGCGTCAACTGCAAAAGCAAGGCATAACTTCTTTACCGATTGCAAGTTTACTAGAGCAGGTCGATCGTCTCGAACATTTGGTACAACGATTACTGTACTTTGACCAACAACAGCAGGAAGTCCCGATTTTAACTTCATTACCCGCGATCGCAGAGGAAGCGGTTGCACTTTTACGTTTGCAAGCTCAAGAGCGTCAAGTGGAGCTAGTTTATTATCCACCGGAGGAAGATGCGAAATCGCTTATGCCATTACGCAGCCGAGAAGTAGGGCAAGTGTTAGTAAATCTAATTCTCAATGCAATTCAAGCTAGTCCCGAAGGCGATCGCGTAATCGTTGGAGTTAAAAAATATTACTCAAAACCTGAAACGCAGAATTTGTTAAACGCTGACTACTGTGTGGTTTGGGTTGAAGATCGTGGAGAAGGACTTTCAGCGGAAGAAAAAGCGCGAATCTTTGAGCCGTTTTACTCCACCAAGCCAGAAGGCACGGGGCTAGGGTTAGCAATTAGCCATGAAATTGTATCGCGCAATGGGGGTCATATTGACGTGAAATCTCAAAGAGGATGTACTCAGTTTAGTGTCTATCTACCCGTTAATAATAAGGGCGAAAACTGAATTGCTTTTAACTACTGCCCACTAACCATTACAGATAATTCTCATGGCTAAAATTCTAATTACCGATGATGAAAAATCCCTGCGTCAGGCAATGGCACAAATCTTGCGAGAAGAAGGGCATGAAGTTGTAGAAGCAGCCGATGGAGAACAAGGACTAAAGCTAATTTTAGAAGATCCAATAGCTCGTCCTGACTTAGTTTTTCTCGATTTAAAAATGCCCAAGACTCAAGGCATTGCGGTTCTCAGACAACTAGATCAAAAGCTGTTTGAGTTTCCCGTAATTGTAATGACTGCTTATGGAACGAGTCGTACTGCGATTGAAGCCATGCAGCTAGGAGCCTACGATTATCTCACTAAACCCTTCGATTTAGATGAATTAGTCACGTTGACACAAAAAGCCCTAGCGCATCACTGGGCCCCAGTTTACCAGGTTGGGGAGTCAACGCTAAAAGCGGCGCAACACTCTGAGGAACTACTAGGCAAATCTGCCGCAATGCAAACCGTCTTTAAACTTATTGGTCGAGTTGCACCTGGAAACACCACTGTCTTAATTACTGGGGAATCGGGAACTGGAAAAGAGTTGGTTGCAGTAACCATTCATGCCGCCAGTCCTCGCAGTAAAGGGCCACTTATAAAAGTGAACTGTGCGGCACTTCCTGAGCATTTGCTAGAGGCAGAATTGTTTGGACATGAGAAAGGAGCCTTTACAGGAGCTAATCATTTACGGATGGGTCGATTTGAGCAAGCAAACGGAGGCACAATTTTTCTTGATGAAGTTGGAGAACTCAGTCCCACGATTCAAGGTAAGCTGCTGCGAGTTTTACAAGATCACTCCTTCGAGCGATTGGGTAGTAACCAAACTCGAACGGTAGATGTGCGAATTCTCGCTGCTACCAATCGCAATTTAGAACAAATGGTACGCCAAAATCAGTTTCGTGAAGACCTACTCCCTTCCCATTGTAAGATTAGGGTATTAGCCATGAAAGGAGACCATGAACCGAACCCAAGCTGTGCAGGAGAGAGCCTTTGCTCCAGATGAGTGGCAGAAACTCTACTATCGACATCAGC
>JAABUN010000947.1_pt1 | contig 69912 bp, 84 predicted proteins | sample 5559311 | NCBI WGS metagenome assembly JAABUN01 (sample SAMN10711877, study PRJNA513370) | rock metagenome | isolation source: Antarctica rocks | place: Antarctica: Victoria Land, Siegfried Peak sud | reverse complement strand
CGACGCCCGGCAACTCCCCCACCTCGCCGACCAGGGCCAGGGCATCCACCGCAAACTCCCCCACCTCGGGGACGGGGGGCGCGGTGGACATCGCGCCCCCCGTGAGCCGGGGATCGAACTCGCGCGCCCGCACCTGGGCAACGCCGGACAGGGTATCAATCGCCAGTTACCGCACCTGGGCGATGGAGGGCGCGGCGTCGCCGCGCCCTCGCGGGGCAACCTCTACGACTACCTTGGGGCGCTCGCCGAACGGCTCCGGCGCGTGCGCGTGGCGTGCGGGGATTGGAGCCGGGTGGTAGGACCGAGCGTGACCACCAAGCATGGACTCACCGCCGTACTGCTCGACCCGCCCTACGCCCACGAGGGGCGCGACGACGATCTATACACCCATGACACCGACATCAGCGCCACCGTGCGCGCCTGGGCGATCGAGCACGGCGACGACCCGCTCCTGCGTATCGCGCTGTGTTCGTACGATGATAGCCCGGTACCTATCGGCTGGGAGCGCATCGAGTGGAAGGCAAAAGGCGGTTACGGATCGCAGGGTGACGGGCGCGGGCGTGCCAATGCGGCGCGTGAAGTCATCGACTTCTCGCCACATTGCCTCAAAAAGAGTGCGCGTCAGTTGTCTTTAGTCGGGAATCTCTGAGTAATGGAGGCGATGTTGAATCTTGAAGATGGCGGTTGCGCCGACGCCATAGCGCCGAGCCAATTCCCGCTGCGAGAGCACTCCCTGGGCCATGCGGATGGCGCGAACCTGCTCCGGGGTGAGCGTGCGCTGGGCGGTCTTTGGTTTGCCGACAAGTGGTTGGGTGCGCTTGGCGATATGGTCCGGGGTTTGTTGCCTGCCACGATTGGCGGCGGCGGCGGCGATAATCGCCGCCGTGGGAACGCGCCCCTTGCGCGCTGCCGTACTGTTTGCACGGTGTTCTGGGCTGTGTTTTCGCCCTTTGAGTGCGGCAGCGATCTTCGCCGCGCTTTCAGGGGCCAGGCGCTTGCCGCGATGAGCAACGGACATCTTGGCGCGCGCCGCCGCCGAGGGGCGATGACCCGGTGCTCCGTCACCACCATCGGTCAGATTGGTCAGGCGGCAACCCAGCGCGCGGTAATGGGCAATCCACCGACGTTCCGCCTCGGCATAGTCCCCATCGCCCGATTCGACTACAGCAAGGCTCGGGCGCAGCCCCAGAGCAAGAAGCTGCGCGATCCAGTGGTACTTGTACACGCCGCCATGACGAGCACGCCAGACATGGGCATTGAGCCGCTGACGCGGGTTCAGCGACCATCCCACATAACGAATCGCCCCGCTGCGTGGATCGGCCAAGGTGTAGATGTGCCATGCGCGAGGCGCTATATCCATGCCGAATTATACCACGTTCTCTGCCTCTGCGGCTATCAGGGCGAACACACGATGCCCGAGGGGTGGGTGGTGGTGCCGTGGAAGGCGAAGGGTGGCTACGGCAGCCAGGGCAAGGGCCGGGGGCGCGAGAACGCGGCACGCGAGGTCTTGTGGTTTAGCCCTGCGTGCCTGCGCCCAGAGCGGCAACAGCGGACGTTATGGGCCACCGCCTGACCCGGCGCGCGACGCGGGGCGCTGCGGGCGCGGCGTGCGGGGCGAACGAACCCACGACCAGGAGGAGGACGCGATGGCCGATCTGCACAGGACCGAACTGATCAAGCGCGTGGCGCAGGAGTGCCGCGTGAGTCGAGCGGTTGCCGAGCGTGTGCTGCAGGGCACGATCGAGGTGATCGCCGACGCCCTGGCCAATGACGAGGCCGTGATCTGGACCGGGCTGGGGCGTTTCGAGTGGACCGAGCGCGCGGAGCGGGTTGGTGTCAACCCCCAGACCGGGGAACGCCTCACGATCGCGGCGCACCGCAATGTGATCTGCAAGCTGGGCGACGCGTTCAAGCGGCGGTTGCTGGGGCGGGGAGAAGAGGTGGCATAGGGGCGGCGTAGGGGTCGAAAACCCTGTACGAATGCGGGTAAATGGACATTTTGGCCCTTGACAGGGCGTACGCCTGGGGGTTACAATAGTGGGGCTGAGGGTAACGGAAGGCCAGGTGCTTGCACCCCACTTCCAACGCACAATCGAATACTTCCACACACATACGCCGTTCGGCGTGGTGTCGTGTTATCCTATCTGCGGAACCCCACAGGTCCGTTGCCCTCAGCAAGCAACTGGGCAGCCTGTGGGGTTCCGCGCGTACGGGAGGTGCGCGTCATGCCGCTGATCATCATGGCCGATGTGCCACCCCACCGACCGCACCCGACCGAGCGGGACACCAACCCGAGCGGTAAGCGCCTCAGCTACGCCGAACTGGAAGCGCGCGACGAACGGCTCGCGGCACTGCGCCTCGCCATCGAGAGCGTCGGGCGCGGGACCGCCGACTTCTGCGCGAACCACTGGTGGTACGGGCGAGCGGGCTTCAAGTTTACCCTCTGCGACATCATCGGCTCCTACGCGAATCAGGACGACGATGCGCTGCGGACTGCGGCGGCTTACGACTGCGCCTATCAAACGCTCTATCACCGGCTGCCCGACTGTCGGCATGAGGGCATGTGCCGGAAAGGACGGTCGTAAATGGCGCGTAAGCGAATGATAGACCCCAGCATTTGGACCGATGAGGGGATGGCTGAGTTGTCTCCCCGACAACAGTTGCTCTATATCGGACTGTTCTCCAATGCCGATGATGATGGGCGGCTGAAAGCCTCGCCCGCCGCGCTGCGACTGATCCTGCCCACGCTCTATTCGGCGGTGCCGACCGGCGAGATCGCCGAGGACATCGATGCCGTGGTGGGGGCGATGCGCCAGCTGATCCGCTACGAGGTCGAGGGGCGCACCTACATCGCCTTCCGCAACTACCGGCAATGGCAAAGAATCGACAAACCATCGGCGAGCATTCTTCCTGGACCGCCCGATGATCAAGAGGATTCGACGATCATTCGACGATCATTCGAGGAACCATCGGAGATTCATAGCGTAGCTATCACGCCTAGTAGAAAGGAAGAGAAAGGAAGAGAAGAGAAGGGAGTAGAAGAGAACGAGTCCCCCCTTACCCCCCAGGGGGCGCGGGAACCGACCCCGTTGCGGCGACACGAGTTGAGCCAGGCGCAACAGGAGCAGTTCGATCGCTTCTGGCGGGCCTACCCCCGGCGTCAGGCCAAAGCCGATGCCGTGCGCTGGTGGCAGCGGGCCAGACCGGACCCGGAGATCGTCGCGGCGATGCTCGACGCCATCGCCCGGCAGTTGCAGGGGGGCGAGTGGCAGAAAGAGGCGGGCAGATTTATCCCGATGCCCGCGACCTGGCTCAACCAGCGGCGGTGGGAGGATGAGACGGTGATCCCCCATGCACGGCCCTCGAACCATCCCGCCGTCGCCGCACAGCGCAGGGTGATCGACTGATGGCAACCCTGGCGGATTACGACATCGACGTGCCGCCCGGCGCGAGTGGCGAGGTGCGGACCACCTGCCCGCAGTGCTCGCCGCAGCGCAAGAAGCGGCACGAGAAGTGCCTCGCGGTCAACGTCGACAAGGGCGCGTGGTCCTGCAAGCACTGCGGCTGGTCCGGCGGGGTGAAGTCCGGCGCGGATGACTACGGCGCGACCCCGCCGCCCGTGACACCGAAGGTCTACCAGCGCCCCGACTACGCGCCTGGCGAGGCCGACGCGCTCGACCCGAAGGCGTTGCTCTGGCTGACCAAAGAGCGCGGGCTGACGGAGGGGGTGGTGCGACGGAACCGCCTGGAATCGCGCCGGGTGTGGATGCCGCAGCTCGGCAAGGTGACGACGGCGATCGCCTTCCCCTACTTCCGTGACGGGGCGGTGGTCAACGTGAAGTACCGGGATGGGGCGAAGCACTTTCGCCTGGAGGCGGGCGCGGAACTGGTGCTGTACGGCCTGGACGGTATCGAGGCCGGTCGACCGCTGGTGTGGGTGGAGGGGGAGATCGACAAACTCTCCTGCGAGGTGGTCGGCTTCGGCTCTTGCGTCTCCATGCCGAACGGCGCACCGCCGGTCGACGCGAAGAATCTGACCGGTCACTTCGCCCCGATCGCCACGGCGCTCGATCTCCTGAGCGGGGTGAGCGAGCACATCATCGCGGTCGACAACGACGCGCCCGGGCGCGGCCTGCAAGACGAGCTCGTGCGGCGACTCGGCGCGGACAACTGCCGGATCGCCGCCTGGCCGGAGGGGTGCAAGGACGCCAACGATGTGCTCGTGCAGCACGGCGCGGAGCGGCTGGCCGCGTGCCTCGACGCGGCGGCGCCGGTCCCGGTCAAGGGGCTGTTCACGCCGAACCAGCTCGCCGAGCGCCTGAACGACCTGTACGACAACCCCCGTCCGGGCGGGTTGCCGCCGAGTAGCACGGCATTGGCGGCGCACTACAAGATCCTGCCGGGCATGCTGAGCATCGTCACCGGGATACCGAGCCGGGGCAAGTCGACGTGGCTGGACTGGCTCCTGGTCGACCTGATGTGGCTGCACGGACAGCGCTTCGCGATCTGCTCCCCGGAGAATCAGCCCTTGGAACGCCACCTGTCGCGGATGCTGCAACTGATCGCGGGGAAGCCGTTCGACATGGGTCGCACCGCGCGCATGAGCCCGGAGGAGCGCGACAACGCGCGGGCGTGGATCGATGAGTATGTCACGTTCATCATGCCGGGCGACGAGGACCAGGAGGATTACGCGCTCGATCGCATCCTCGATCTCGCCAAGTCGGCGATCAAGCGGCGCGGCGTGAACGGCATCGTGTTGGACCCTTGGAACGAACTGGAGCACAGCAGACCGCCCGGACTCCGAGAGGACGAATACCTCGCACAGAGCCTGATGAAGATCAAGCGCTTCGCCCGGCTGCAACAGGTGCATGTGTGGATCGTGGCCCATCCCCGCTCGATGCAGAAGGTCGACGACGAATACCCGGTGCCGAAGCTGGGCGATATCTCGGGCGGGCAGATGTGGTGGAACAAGGCCGACGTGGGGCTAGTGGTCCATCGCGACCCGGCGCTGCCGAGCAGCCCGACGCAGATCTACATTCAGAAGGTTCGGAATCAGCCGGAGATGGGGGTGCCGGGCATGGTGGAGATGTGGTTCGACCCGGTGACGGGGGGCTTCAACGATCAGGGGCCGATCACGAGAAGCTACGGTGATCCGTGGGCAGGGGATGAGTGATGGCGCAACGGTGTAGCCGCTGCCGGGCGGCGGCGGGGCGGGAGGAGGGGGACGAGATGCCGATGGACACGGATCGACCGCGACCGGTCGGGGTGGGGATGCCCGCGTGGCTGCTGCTCAACGAGTACGGACGGATGCTGCATCAGGCGTTCGGCGCGCCGCCGTACCTGGTCGGTTCGGCGCTCCGCACCAAATCCCCGCGCGACATCGACGTGCGCCTGGTGCTGGACGACGCCCGCTATCGGGCGCTGGTCGGCAATCCCGCCGAGTGCGACAGGGCCGGGACGCGCTGGGCGATGCTCTGCGCGGCGTTCAGCGCGCTCGGGCGGCAGATCACCGGGCTCCCGATCGACTTCCAGGTCAAAACCCAAGCGGCGGCAGCGCCGGAGGCGGGGTATCCGCGCTTGCCGTTCGGCACCACGGCGGCATGGTCCGATATGTACGAACCGTGGCAGGCGGCGACGGGGCGGGAGGAGGGGGCGTAGCATGGCGACGGAGATGATTCGGCAGACCTTGGCGGCGGCGCGCGATCACGAGAACACCACCCCCGACGTGGCGTGGAAAACGCGGTATGCGCTCGACGTGATGACGCTCTTGGGCGAGAAGGATTTCACCTATTGCGCCTATTGTGGGGCGCGGTTCCCTGTCGATGGTGATGCCGAACAGGTGGCCGACCACATACGGGGCTGCGTGCAGCATCCGATGTATCGGCTGCGCTATCTCGCGAATGAGGTGGTCCGCGATTGGCTGCGGGGTGATCCCGATGACGCGATTCGTACTCTGCAACGTTTCTTGCGCGAGGAGTCGTGATGAGCGTTGAGTGGGAATTGCCGCCGCTCGCACCTGATCAGTGCGATCACCTCCACGTCACGAAACTCGGCCCAACCGAGGGACCGTACCACTGCGGCGGCTGGCACTGCCGGGATTGTGGTGCCATGTTGCCGCCCGGCCCACCTCCGGTGCCGAAACCGCGCAGGCAAGGGCGCAGATGGTAGGGGGCGTGAGCGAGATGCAGCGTTTAGCGCCGGGGTGGGTGCTGATCGACAAACAGTATGTGGCGGCGCTCGTGCATGGCCCGCTCGGCAGCTTGCAATGGCGGGATGCGGCGCTGATCGACAAGCATACCGGGGCGATTTATGTGTTGCTACCCGGCCTCAGGCGGGAGACGGTGGCGCGGGTGCTCGGGCGCGCTGATCGGCAGGGGGAGGGGGAGTGAGGCGATGGGCGACAGACGGCGGGATCCGCAGGGCGCACCGACCCCGATCCGTCTCTGGCGGTCATGCGGCTCGTTTACCTCGCCGCAATCGTTCTGGGTGGGTGCGCGATCCGTGCCGTTCGCCTGTGGCGAGCGTACCCTTTGCCTGAGCATCATGAATATTCTCACGATTCGTCCCAAGCCAAAGGTGTTCGGGGTTTACGCAACGCGGATTGTCGCCACCAGGGCAGTTATGACAGACGAACAGGCCATGCGGAATCGGTCCGCGTGCCAATTCCCACGAAAGGCGGTGGACATAGTGTTTCCCTTTTTGTCTGTCTACGTGCAACGTGCCGTATCCTTGATCGTTCGTGCGTCCTGTCCACAGTCAGCACGAATCGGTTTTCTCAACTTTCGACCACAGACGCTCTTCCCACGATGGCGCATAGAGTTGTCGCACTCTTGCGATCTGCCCACAAGTGATAGAGCAATGGCGATTTCTCGCATGTTCCCCGACGAAGACAGTGCCGCAGATCGCACACGGCTTGGGAATATTGGTGCGGCGTGCCGCAAGGAGACATGTCGCGGAACAGTATTTCCGTTTCGGATGCTTCGGGTCATTGAGGGGCATGGCACATTGGGCGCATATGCTATGATGGGCGGGCATGATCGGAACCTCCTTGCAGGTTCGGTGAGTGCCATGCCACGGGCGGGACGTGACCCCGCGCCGTGGCTTCTTGTTGCCCTAATTATAGCATGGGAAACACGATCTTGAGCGGGAAACATACCCGATCAAGTTCTCCGGAGAGGCTCGTTATGTTTCGGTGCTCGCACTGCGGGCGGGTGTTGGGGCAGATCGTGAATGGCACCCTACACGAACCGAACGGGAACAAGAGCGGGATGCCACTTGTGCGCCGCTGCCCCGAGTGCGGGCGGCGGAATGTAAAGTTAGCAGCATAGGAGCAAGAACATGGTTACGCGGATCGAGGAACACTTGCAGGCGGGTGAGATGGTTTATAGTGGCATCCTGCATCCTGATGTGCTCGAATTGGACCTGCGCTATCAGCGTCCCGCAAACGAGATGCGCGTTCGTCGGATCGCGGCGAACTACGACCCCCTGATGCGGTTGCCGCTGGTCGTCTCTCTGCGTCAGGACGGGCGCTATTTTGTGGTCGATGGGCAACACCGTCTCCTGGCGGAACGACGTTTGCAGATGCGCCAGCCGATCCCCTGCACGATCATCAAGCACCTATCGTATGACCGCGAGGCCGGGTTATTCGCCCGGCTCAACTCCAACCGGAATCGACTTGCCACGAGTCGCGCGCAGCAATACAAGGCGCGTCTTGAAGAGGGCCACCCCCCAACATGGGCTATCGAAGACGTGCTCACCGCGTTGCAACTGGCGGTGGATTACACGACCACAAGTAAGGTTTGGAACAAGATCGGCGCGGTGGTCGCGCTGGAGGACATCGCGAACGTTGCCGGGATCGATCTGCTGCGGCGGGTTCTGCTGATCGCGCGCGATGCCTGGTCCGGCGATCGCATGGCCTTCAAGTCTGACCTCTTGCTGGGCCTTGCCGCCTTGTTGCGTCGGGCAACGCCACATGGTTTGGATGATGCGACGCTCATCGACAAGCTACGGGTCACGTCGCCCGCACATCTACTCGGACGCGCCGCCGCCGCGCGTGGCATCGTGGATGTCCGGGGCGGTGCCGGTGTGGGTCGTGCGCTATTGGAGTACTACAACAGCGGTAAGCGCACCCGTCGCCTGCCATCCTGGGAGGAGATGGTATTGCCGAGGCAGGAGAACCGGTCCCGATCTGGCAGTCAACCACAGCGGTTGTCACCAGCCGCGCCGGACGAGCAAGAGACCGCTTGACGATAATCCCCGTTCGCTGCTAGTATTGTTGCCATAAGTAGAGCGGGTGTCTGAGACGCCCTCGCATGGCTGGATTTCGGCTCCAGTCGGCGAGGGCGTCTCTGTGTTTGCGGGAGTAGCCATGCAGCGGCCCTACATCATCGCCGCGTTCGCCGAGCGCGCCGGGTCCGGCGACCACACGCCGCCGCCCTACCAGGAGCCGACGTGCGCCCGTTGCGGCGATGCCCTCCCGGAGCCGGGCCGGATCTATTGCGGGCGTCCCCGCTGCCAGGCGCGGTGGGCGACCACGGACAACCGGGCGGCGCGGCGCGGCGAGACGGAGCCGGGCATCGCGCGGTACTCGTACTGAGGTGGCGACGATGATCGGTGATGTGCACCTGCTGGAAGAGGTCTTGCTGCGCCTGGTGCGAGCGCGCCTCCTCGCTACCCCGACATTATTCGGCTCCATGCGCCGTCCGCTCTCCTGGGACGCCGCGCGGTTTGCTCCTGGTTTGAGGTGACGGGATGACGGGCGAGGCGAGCACCGACGCTTCCGAACAGGCGCTTCCGAAAACCGGCTCGCGTAAAGGCCAGCGTAAGCAACTCCCTTGGCGACACGATCCGGTCGTGCTCGCGCGCCTGCCGCTGGTCGCGCGTCGCCACCTGAAGGGCGAGCCGAACACCGGGATCGCCGCCGCGCTCGGCGTGGACGAGGGGACGATCCGCAACGACATCAAGCGACTACGCGAGTTGTGGCTCGACCGTACCGGCGCACAGATCGAGGACTTGCGGGCGCGGAAGATCGCTGAGTTGCAGGATATTTACCACCGGGCGATCGACGCCGCCGAGTTCGACGAGATGTGCGAGCGCGCGGTCCTCTTCGATGATCCGTTGGTGCCGAACTACGAACTGCCCGCAAGCCAGCGCACGATCCGCGTGCATCGCGACGAGAAGGGTTCGGCGCAGTTCCGGGGCAATAAGGCGGCGGCGCTGGCCCAGGCGCGGCAGGCGGTGATGGATCAGGCGAAGGTGCTCGGCCTGATTGTGGAGAAGCAGGACACGACACTCAACGGGTCGCAGGAGTTTATCGCCGCGATGATGCGTTGGGGTGCCGGTGATGGCGGTGCTTGACCCGGCGTTCGGCGCGGCGATGTCCCGCGCCCAGCGCGACCCCGGCGGCTGGATCGCCGAGTTCCTGGGCGCGGACCTCTACGATCGCGCCATCGAGCTGGCCGAGAGCGTGCGCGACCACCCGCGCACCGCGTGCAAGGCGGCGCACTCCGTCTCGAAAAGCTTCACGAGCGCGCGGATCGCGATCTGGTTCCTGCACGCCTTCCCCGGTTCGGTCGTCCTCTCCACCGCGCCGACCTTCAATCAGGTCCGCAACATCCTCTGGCGCGAGATCCGCGACGCCTACAACAAGGCCCGTCGCCCGCTCCTCGGTCGCGTGCTGGACACCGGGATCGAGATCAGCGACCGCTGGTACGCGCTCGGCTTCAAGGCGGCGGACACCAACCCCGACCGCTTCGCCGGGTTCCACGCCCCGTCTATCCTGGTGATCAAGGATGAGGCGAGCGGACTCCACGCCAATGTGCATCAGGCGCTCGACTCGACCCTCTCCAGCGGGTTCGCGCGCGAGCTGATGATCGGCAACCCGATCCACGCGTCGGGCGATTTCTACGAGGCGTTCACGCGCAAGCGCGCCCTCTACCACACCATCACCATCGCCGCCCAGGACACGCCGAACTTCCAGGGGCAGGGGATCGTGCGGCCCTACCTCATCACCCCGCAGTGGGCCGAGGAGAAGCGGATCGAGCACGGCGAGGAGAGCGCCTACTACCTCTCGCGCGTCAAGGCGGAGTTCCCGAAACAGGACACCGACGCGCTCATCGCGCTCACCTGGTGCGAGGCGGCGAAGGCGCGCGAGGCGGAGGACACGGGCGGCGCGGTGGAGATCGGGGTCGACGTGGCCCGCTTCGGCGATGACGAGAGCGGCTACTACCTCCGTTGCGGCCCGAACATCCTGCAACAAGCATTCTGGAAGGGCCACGACACGACCTTCACCACGGGGCAGGTGGCGCGCGTCGCGCGCGAGTACGGCGAGCGGGTGAAGACGATCCGCGTCGATAGCGTCGGCGTCGGGGCCGGAGTCGCCGATCAGTTGCGCGTGCTCGGCCTGCCCGCCGTGGATGTGAACGTGGGCGTCCCCGCATGGGACGACGGATCGTTCGGCAACCTGAAGGCGGAACTCTATTGGGCGTTGCGTGCAGTCATCAAAGACGGCGCGCTGAATGGCCTCGATGATGAGGAGACGATTGGCCAGTTGGTCGGCGTGAAGTTCCACTACGACGTGCGCGGTCGCCTCGTGATCGAGAAGAAGGAGGATGCCAAAAGGCGCGGTATCGTATCCCCCGACCGCGCCGAGGCGCTCCTCCTGGCCTTCACCGCCCGCCGTACCCCACCCTTGCCACCCCCGCCCCCGCCCGCTATCGCCATCGCCAGGCGGTACTAGGTGAGGTGGTGATGAACGTATTGTTACCAGGAGGCTTTCAGCACTTGGTGGATGCTGGTGCGGCACACCCCGTACTCTCGTGCGAGCGCGGTTTGGGAGATGCCTCCCGCCGCGTGGCGTCCACGAATCTCGGCGCGTTGTGCCAAAGTCAGCCGTTTCACCCTGCGGCCCTTCCCGCCAGAGTCGTGCTGGTTCTCGGCGTTGGTGCCGAGGAACAGATGATCGGGGCGTACACAGGACGGGGTATCACAGTGATGGCAGACCAACAGTCCGTCGGGGATCGTCCCGTGCGTCAGCAAGTAGGCCATGCGACTCGCCTGGATCGATCGGCCGTTGTACCAGAAGCTTCCGTAGCCGGTGGGATTGTAGCCGCCAATCCATTCCCAGCATCCGTCCCCACGGCGGACTTTCGACCAGAACCGCTCGGCAGCCGGCTTGCATTTCCCACGGTCGCGGCAACGATGGCTACAGTAGCGTCCTCCGCCCCTTTTGATCACGTTTGGGTGTACCTGGAAGAGTTTGTCGCAACTGTGGCAGGTGCAGGTTTCTCGTATGATCGCGCGGGATGTATTCGCAATCCCCGCGCGGGATGTATTCGCACAGATACGACTGCAGAACCGTGTACGCCTGCTCACCAGTGCCTGAAATGTACGTCCGCATTGTTCGCAGATACGTGGGGTGGTAGTCTTAGTAGGCATTGCTTGATCCTCCTCTACCGAGGTTCGAGGGTGTCATGCCGGGGGTCGTTACCGCGACGCCCCGGCTTCGATTTGTCAAGTATAGCATGGGAAACGGCTTCTTTGCTTACATTGAGGAGGTACTAGATGCCGATCGTCCCCGCCGCATTCGCCGCGCTCGACCCGCAGGCCGCACGGGCCTATCTCCCCAAGGCCGATGACGCCGCCGCCGATAACGAACTCCTCTTCGCCGGTTCGATGTTCGAGGGCGGACGCTTCTGGCTTGGCGAGGTGCCGACCGACGACACGCGCGGCGCCTTCCTCGCCGCCGTGGAGCGCGGCTTCATCGCGATCAATCACGTCCGCGAGGTCGCCGAGCGGCACCGGGCGGGCGTCCTGGGCCGCGAGCCGCTCTGGCGACTCACCCCGCGCCGCGCACTGGCGGAGGGCGAGACGCCGAATACCGACGAGGCGGCGCTGATCGCCGAGGCCGAGGCGCTGCTGACCGGGTGGTGGGACAAGCGCGACATCCTCCCATGGCTGCAACAGCCCGCGACCGCGCTCCTCCTGGCCGAGCGCGCCGTCGCCCGGCTCTACATCCCGCGCGGACTGCTCATGCTCGACAGCGCGGCGTCCGGGTTGGTGCCGCTCCCGCAGGGCGGCGATCCGGTCGTCCGCCTCGCCGCCGCGCTCGACCTGCTCTACGTGGATAGTCCGGCGCGCGAGGCGTGCGCGGTCGTCACCGACGACGATACCAAGGCGCGACTCGGCGTCTACGCCTACCGCCGCCAGCAGGAGGAGTGGGTCGAGGCGACCTACCTAGACGAATCCGGCGCGACCGTGCTGCGCGTCATGGGGGGCGGCGTGGACGCGGCGGCGGCGTTCGATCTCGGCGGGCGGTTGCTGCTGTACGAGGCCCGCCGCCAGCCGCTGATCGACGCGCAGGTCCGCAGGTTGCAGCAGGCCGCGAACCTCAACCTGACCAACCTGGGGCGCAACCTCAACCTCGCGGGATCGCGCGAGCGGACCTTCCTCGGCGCGCAGCCGCCCGGTTCGTACCGCAAGATCAGCGACGGACAGCCCTGGCGACCCACGGACGATCCCAACGACCGCGCGTTCGTCGCCGAGGGGCTGCCGAGCGGCGCGGGGATGGACCGCTTCCTCCAGGGCGTGCCGGTTTACAACGATAAGGGCGAACAGGTCGGCATGACCACGCCGAGCCTGCATTACGAGCAACCGGTCAGCGTGGAGACGTTCAATGTCGCCGATCGGCTCTTCCGCGCGGCGATCCTCGGCGCGACCTACCAGTTGCACGCGCTGATCGCGGGGGATGCGGCGGCGTCGGGCGAGAGCCGCAAGCAGGCGCGCGCCGAATTCGCGGCCTCGCTCGGGCTGACGCGCGTGGCGCTGGACGGGCTGGGGCGCTGGCTGATCGAGACGCCGCTCGCGCTCGCGGCGGCGCTGGCCGGCGTGCCCGGTCGCTACGCCGACCTGCGCGCCCAGTTCGCGGTCACGGTCGATCCGGGGCCGCTCACCTCGGACGAGCGCGCGGAGTACGTGACGCAGTGGCAGGCGGGCGGGCTGTCGCTGGAAACGCTGCTGACCAGGCTCGGGGAAGATGACGTGGACGCCGAGATCGGGCGCATCGAGGCCGAGCGGCAGGCCGGGGATGTCGCGCTCGTGGGGGTCGCGCGCACGGCACCGCCGATGCAAGCGGGGCAGCAGGCACCGGGCGACCCGGCGGCGATCTTGGCGGCGCAACTCACCGGACAGGGGGCGTAGCGTGGCCGCCGAGCGCGAGCGTCGGGACGCGCTACACGCCGCGATCGCCGCCGCCCTGAGCGCCCTGCTCGGCGACGTGGCGACCGGCCTCGCGGCGCTCGTCAACCGTGCGGGCAGGCGCGGCACCGTGACGCCGACCGGGCGCGCGGCGATCCTCACCTGGCTCGGCGACACGATCGCCCGCTTGTTCGGCGCGAGTCCCGCCGCCGCCGCCGCCGCCTACGCCCTGCCCCGCACCGTACCGCACCTCATCGCGGCCTCGACGCGCGCGGCGGTCCAGGTCGCGGCACCCGGCGGCGGGGTGCCAGGCGCGGCGGAACCGGTGCGGGCATGGCGTGATCCGAACGGGCTGGTCCTCTCCGATCGTGTCTGGTTGGCGGGCGAGGACGCGCGCTCGCGGCTGACCGCCGTGCTCGACGCGGGCCTGGCGCGCGGTGCCACCCCGGACGAACTGGCGGGCGAGCTGCGGCGCTTCGTGCGCCCCGACGTGGCCGGTCGGACGGTGCGCGGGGATGAGGCGTTCTCGTCGGCGCGCAGACTGGTCACGCACGAGGTCAACCGCGCGGGTGGCATGGCGCAGATCGCGGCGGCGCGCGGGTCGGGCGATCTGATCGCCTGGACCGTTGCGGGGCGGCACGCCATCGCCGACGAATGCGATTTGCGGGCCAGGGGCGGGCCGTATGCGCCGGGTGCCGTGCCGCCCCACCCGCAGCATGTGGGCTGTCGTTGCCTGCTTTCGCGCGTACCGGGCGGCGGCACCGCCGAAGCGGGCGGCGTGGACGGGGCGGCGCTGATCGCGGCGCTGACGGGTTTTGAGTAGGGAGGCGGCGGATTAGGGGGCAAAGATGAACCATTGGATCAGCAATAACGGCCAAGTGTGTATGAGGACACACCCTATAAGCATCATGATCAACCGAGGTTCGGATCATGATGCGATGTCGTTGTCCCTATCGCCTGCTCAATCGAAAGAAGTGTCGGCGGAATTGATTAGACTGGCAAGCCCTGATGATGCTGAGGCGCGCGAACTCGCGGCGGCGCTGATCGCGGCGGCGGATACGTCGGAGAGGAGGCCGGGGTGAGCCGTGATGTGCATCCGATGGGCAATACCCGTTTCACCAGTGAGCAACGGCAGGAGCGCATCGAGTTTTACCGCGATTGGACCATCCGTTGCTACCAGATGCTCGGACTGGACCACTGGAACATCGCGATCCAATTCGCCCCTTGCTCCCCCGACGCCAAAGCGGAATGCTGGCGCGCGACCCATCAGTATCAGGCCAAGCTTCGCTTCTCGGATGAATGGTTCGATGCCGAGCCGGAAGAGCAGCGTCAGACGCTGATTCATGAGCTGCTGCATTGCCATATGCGCCCGGTCTGGGAGGTGTGGGAGATGGTGGAGGCACCGCTCGGTACGACCGCGTGGGGCATGTTCTCGCGGATGAGTGAGATCGCGGAGGAGACGACGGTGGACGGGCTGGCCCGCGCCATCGCCCCGATATTCCCCCTGCCACAGGTATGGGGCAGAGAGCCAGAGGAAGGGGCGGGCGAGGCATTGCGCATCTCGACCACGACGATTTTCACGGACGGCGAGACGAGCGAGCGCATGATGAGCCTGGATGACATCGCCCTCGGGCAATTGGCGGCGGCGCTCACCCCCCTGCTCTCGCTGCCCCTGCCGCCTGCCCCGGGCGAGTCGTGAGCGCCATGCCCGCGCGCCCGCTGCCACCCGCCACGCCCGAACCCGGCGCGACCCCCGTGCGCTGCCGGTGCGGGGCGATGCTCGGTTATCGTAGCGCGCGATGGCTTCACATGGCGCACCGGGGGCGCAGCCTTGCCGCGTCCCTCCCGGCGCGCGTCGTCTGCGACAAGTGCGGGCGACGCACGACTCTGCTTGACAATATATCCACCGCTGCGCTAGAGTAGTACCAACTGCATATTCGGGTCTTGTCGGCCCACATTCGCGCGACCGTAACGGTCGCCGGATGTGGGCCTTTTTTCGTGTCCGGCATGGCCGGGCCTACCTCCCAGGGGGAGCGATGTTCGTCCACTGGCAGCCGCGCAATTGGGCCGAAGCACGCACCTTCCTCAGCGCCGGTGGTGCCGGTGGCGAGGGCGGTGGCGGCGGTGGGGGCAACGATGGTCGGACGAAGGAGCGCGCGAGCGACCTCGTCGATCGCTTCAACGGCGACGCCGTCAAGATGGCCGAGAAGCTCGCCGATGCCCTCAACGACAACTTCGCCCTGCGCCGCAAGCGCGACGAACTCCAGGGTGAGGTCACCACGCTCGCCGCGAACCAGAAGCCGGAGGGCGCGACGATCCTGACTGGCGACGACGCCAAAATTTACGAGGGCTATAAACCACTCGGCACGCCAGACGAGATCAAGGCTCGTCTCGCGGCAGGGGATGAGGCAAGCGGCAAGGCCAAGAGCCTCGAACGCGATGGCACCCTCAGGGACGCGGCCCAGCGCTACGGCTACGACTACGAGGCGTTGCGCGCCCACAGCGCCGACCTGCCACTCACGCCCTACGAGGTGCAGGAGGACGGCAAGGCCGTCACGAAGTATCGGATCGGCGCGGGCGACGCGCAAGCGGACATCGCTGCATGGGTCGGCACGCAGCCCGCCTACGTCGGGCGGGCGCTGGCGGTGACGACGGGCGAGCAGGGCCAGCAGTCGAGCGGCGTGCGCTACCCGGCGCAGGGGAGCGGCGAGCATCGCCCTGTCAACGTCGCTGAGTCCTACGTGACGAGTACCTACAAAGGCCCGCCCAAGCGCGGGTAAGGAGCGGAACCTATGGCACGCATTGTCACCGAACCGACGGGCCAGTCGTCGGCGCGCGCGTGGATCGGGGATTTCGTCAACGGCGATCGGGAGCACCTGATCCCCGGCGGGGCGAAGCTCGACGCCGCGCAATTCGCCGGTGCCCGCGCCGTGCGCGCGACGACCACCGCCCCCGCCGTTGCGGGCGCGACCACCGTCGCCGTCGCGGCGCTGACCGGCCCGATCCCGAGCGGCACCGTCCTCGACTTCGGCGGCGCGAAGTTCGCCCGCACGACCGCCCCTGCTGTGGCGGGCGCGACCAGCGTAGTCGTCGCCGCCTTGCCGACCGCGCTCGTCGCGGGCGACAGCGCGACCTACCTCCCTGTCGGAGCCTTCAAGACCGTGCAGAGCGGCACCGTCCTGGGACGGACGATCGCCGAGCGGGATGCCAACACCCCATACGGACCCGCCGCCGATGCCGATGACGAAGTGCGTATCCTCGTGTTTGACGTGACCGACGCGAACGTCAACAACGATGTCACGATTTACCGGCCCGGTGCGCTCGTCAAGGACAATTTCCTCCCCGGCTTCGCCGCGCTCTCGGCGGCGGTACAGGCCAAGCTGCGGAGCACCTACGTCTGCACGAAGGGGGCATTTTAATGGACTTGTTGACCTTGATTCGTCAGATGATGACGGATGGGACGGTCGCCACGATCGCCCGCAATCCCCTCGCGCAGTTCGGCCCGCCCGCGCGGCAGTATCTCGGCGCGACGCTGCTCCCGGAGCGGCTGGTGCCGCTGAACGCCTACCGGGAGCGCAACATCCGCTACCGCACCGTGATCGCCAACAACGGCACGCGCTACTCGCCGACCCAGATCAAGGACGATTCGAGCATCGTCGGCTCGATGCTGGTGGAACTCGCGGAGACCGACATCGCGCGCCAGTTCACCGCCGAGGATTACGACGCCTTCCTGGACCTCTTGCAGGCCCGCCCCTCGATCGAGGCGGTCGCGTCCCTGACCAACTGGCTCGATGTGACCGTCAATCGCGCACTGCTCGACCTCAACGAGAAGCAGCGCTGGCAGGCGCTCGGCGATGCCGCGATCGTCATGACCGGCGACAACGGCTACACCGAGACGCTCGCCTACTCCGACCCGGCGGGACATCGCGTCAATGCGGGCGGGACGTGGAGCAACGACGCCTACGACCCCTATCCGGACATCGTGGCCCAGGTGCAGGTGCTGACCGACAAGGGCTACACCGTCAATCGTATCTTCACCTCGCGTCGCGTCGCGACCATCCTGGCGCGTAACGGCAACATGCAGGCCCGAGCCGGGGCGCGCGTCACCGTGACCACCGGCGGGGCGATCCAGGCGACCCCCGCCCCGCTGATCTCGCTCGACCAACTCAATGCGATCTTCCTCGCGGATGGACTGCCGCAGATGGAACTCTACGAGGCGCAGTACTTCGATTATGCCGGAGCGCACCGTTTCCTCCGCAACGACGTGATGGTGTTCGTCGCCACTACCGGGCGCGACGCTACCATCACCGAGACCCGTTTCTACGAGAACGGGGAGACCGTCACGCTCGACAACACCCTCGGCTACCAGGCCATCGGGCGCGCGGCGGGGCAGGCCACGCCGGGTCGCGTGATCAACATGTGGGTTAAGGACAAGAAGCCGGTCGGGATCGAGGCCGAGGGCTACAGCACGACCCTCCCGGTATTACTTGAGCCTGAGGCCGTCGCGTGTATCCGGCTGATCGGGTGATCTGACGGTACCGTAAGCGATCGATCACGACGGTGGCGGCTAGTGCGTGAGGAGCGGACATGGTCAAGGTGCAGTTGGCGGAATCGTGGATTTACTCGGGCGTGCGCTACGGCCCCGGCGAGGTGGAGATGCCGAACGATGTCGCCAAGGCATTGTCCGAGAAGGGGGCGATCGCGGGCGAGGCGAAGAAGCCCGCCGCAAAGCCCGCCGAGTCGGACAAGGAGTAGCACGAATGGCCTACACGCTCGGCGGCAAGCCTAGTCCCGGCACTCCGAAGGATAAGCGCCTCAAGCCGAACAAACCGGCGGGTGGCGGCAAGAAAAGCATACCGTTCGGCGGGAAGAAGGCGAACCCGTTCGGCACGAAGAAAGGGAAGTAGCGCATGGTCGAGCGGTTGCGGCGACTCCTGGGGGACACCGGTCCGGTGGGTCAGCAGGCATTCACGGATGCCCGCCTCGCCGCGCTGCTCCTGGACGCCGGGAACGACCTCGATCGCGCGCTGCTGGCGGGGCTGCACGAACTCCGGGCCGAGGCCAGTAAGCAGGTGAACTTCACGGTTGGTCCCGACAGCGAGAGCGCGTCCCAACTCTTCGACCATCTCACCATCCTCGCCAATGAGGTCGAGGGGCGCATCGCGGCGCGGGGCCGGGGGTCGAGCGTGGGACGATTCGGGACGGTCGCCCTGCCGGTGCGAGTCTCGTTTTGAGCGCGCTCGAAGCGTGGCGCGCATCCGCCTACGCCGCACGGCGGGAACGGCTCGCCGCACGCTTGCACCAGCCGGTGATCGTACAGCGGTGGACCGGGCAAGACGCGTATGCCAAACCAACCTATGCCCCGGCGGTCACGCTCATGGGCCAGATCTCGGGGGTGGCGCAACTGGTCCGCACGGCGGGCGGGCAAGAAGCGGCGAGCAACACCACGATCCTTCTGCCGGGCAACGCGGCGATCGGGGTCAAGGATCGGCTCACACTCCCCGACGGCACGCACCCGACGATCCTCAGCGTCAACACGGTACCCGATCAGGCGGGCAATCTGACGACACAGGTCTACACGTAGAGAGGTGCGCGATGGCAGTCGGCAAGACCATCGAAATCACCGGACTCGCCGAGGCGTTGCGCGAACTGCGAGCCACGCGCGCCCAACTCCTCCCCGCGCTGGGGAGGGCGCTCCACGCCGAGGCCGGGCCGGTGTTCGACCGCTCGCAGGAGTTGGTGCCGGTGGATACGACCGCGCTCCAGCAGAGCGGCGAACTCCACAAGCCGGAGATCAGCGGCAACGGCGTGAGCGTCGAGATCAGCTACGGAAACAGCGGTGTGGAGTATGCCGCTGCGGTTCACGAGGATTTGGCGATGCGACACAAAGCACCGACCAAAGCGAAGTATTTGGAAGAGCCGTTCATCGCCGCCGAGAAGGGCATGGGCGAGCGGGTCGGTGCGCGGGTCGCGCGCGAGATCGGGGGCTGATCGTGGTAGAGCACGAATGTCGTTGCATCAGGTGCGACCCTTCTCTTCCGTCCCCTTTTCTCCCTGTGCATGAGCGTCAGGGTGAGCACCACTTCGCCGTGCAACTCGGCGACATCTATCCACCAGGGTGCTTCGTCGTCACCGTTGACGGAGCGAGGGTCGAAGGGGGGTTTGAGACGTTCACCGGCGAGGACGGCGTGTCGTATGCCCTCAGTCAGCCGAGGCACCGTTGCAAGAATTGCCAAGACCAACAAGACCAACTCGCCCTATGCACCACGGTGCGACGGGGGAATGTTCGGGTCGCCATCAAGTCGGAGGCTGATCGTGCTGCTCGATGACGTGGCCGCGCTGCTGGTCGAGGCAGGGATCGGCACGCTCGGGGAGACGATCTTCCTCGCACGCCTCCCCGACTCCCCCCACGCCGCCCTGGCGATCAGGGAGTACGGCGGCGCGCAACCGGACTATCTCTACGTTGGCTACGACCCGACGCAGGAATGGCCCAGAATCCAGATCGAGTGCCGCGATCCCGACTACGCCGCCGCGCGCCTCCGCATCGAGCGGTGCGCGCGAACCTTGGGGGCCATCAGGGAGCGCGTCGTCAACGGCACCCATTACCACCGGATCACCCCGCTCGGCCCGCCCGTCCCGCTCGGCGAGGACGAGAGCCAGCGGTCGCGGATCATCGTCAATGTCGAGACGGCGAAGTCGGTTAGTCCATTGCCGGTCTAATCCTGGCCGGTAGATGACTAGCCGGTATATGAGTAGCCAGTATATGACTGGCGAAGGAGGGAGTACCGATGCCGACTAGCAAGAAAGATCCGATCGTCGCGGCGGAGCAGGACGTGAGCAAGGCGGAGAACCAGTTGGAGGTCGCGCAGGTCGCGGTCGTCGAGGCGCACCAGGAGCGCGCGGCGGTCGAGCAGTCCGTCGCTGAGGTCGCGCAGTCCGCCGTGCTGGATCAGCAGATCGAGCAGTTGCGGGAAGCCGCCGCGCCTGATTCGACCAGGATCGGCTACACCGTGGGGATGTGGTCCGGGCGTCCGCACTACATCGCCAACGACGGGCGCTTCGACACGCTGGATGAGGACGCCATGCGCGCCTACATCCGCAACGGCGGGATGCCGGAGCCGACCCCGCTGCCGCGCCAGACGGTCTAGGTACGCGAGTCGCCGTTTGATACCGCGCCACGAAGGCGCAGAGCAGGAGTAGCCACAGATGAGCGCGAGCATGGCACGAGCCCGGAGCGGCTTCGGGACACGATTCCAGTTGGGCGACGGCGCGACCACCGCCAATGTCGTCGTCGCCACGGGCGGCGCGGCGATCGGCGCGACCACCGTGCCGGTCACGGCGACTACCGTGGCCCTGGCGAGCGGCGCGATCCTGATCTTCGGCGTCGGCAAGATCGCCGAACTGACGGCGGCGGCGATCGTCGGCGCGGCCTCGCTGACGGTCAAGCCGCTCGGCGCGGCGTTGCTCGCGGGCGACACCGCGCTCGGCGGGGAGAACTTCGCCACGATCGCCGAGGTGAGCGACATCACCCCGCCCAGCCCGACCACCAGCACATTCGAGACGACGCACCACTTGTCGCCGGGCGGCGTGATGCAGTTCGCGGGCGGTCTGACCGACTCCGGGGACATGAGCATCACGTTCAACTGGATCCCGAGCGACCCCACGCAGGACGGCGTCACCGGGCTGCGGAAGGCGTTCAAGGACAAGCTGCTGCGCAACTTCCGCCTCGTCTACCCGTTCTCGCCGTCCGTGGTCGATTCGTTCGCGGGCCTCGTCACCACCAGCCCGGTCGTGACCCCGATCAACGATCGTATGACGAGTTCGGTCACTATTAAATGCTCGGGCGACATCATCCGCACCTAAACCGCACGAACACAGGGAGGCGCGGGCCGTCGCCGGGGTGCGGCGGCCCGCATGGGACGTAGGGGACACGAGAGCGGGGGGACCACGTGGAGGGGCACACGCAGCAGCAGGGGGACGATCGTGGGGAGTCGCAACCGCAGCACGCACCGGCCAATGCGCCGGTCATGGTGCTGCTGTCGCGCGACGCGATCCTCAGCGCCAAGGATGATCAGGTGGAGCTGGTCCATGTACCGTCGTGGGGCGGCAGCCTCTACGTCCGGGGCATGACGGCGGGCGAACTCGACAACTTCTACAAGTCGATGCGCCGGGGCCAGGGGAACAAGGTCCGCGTGGACACCGATCTCTTCCAGTCGCGCGTCGTGGCGCGCTGCGCGGTCGAGGGGCCGCAGCCGGGCGCGCGGCGGCTCTTCGACGCCAGCGATGTCGAGGCGCTGAAGAACAAGAACGGCGCGGCGCTGAAATTGGTCTTCGACGTGGCCGCGCGCCTCTCCGGGATCACCGACGCCGAGGAGGAGGAGATCGCCGAGGATTTCGACGACGCCCGGAGCGACGGTTCCTCCACCGACTAGCGCTCGCCCTGGGCCTCACCGTGGACGAACTCGGCGCGCGGATGAGCGCGCGGGAGTTCGTCGCCTGGCAGGTGTTCGCGTCGCGCGAGCCGTTCGGGGAAGAGCGCGCCGATCTGCGGAGCGCGGCGCAGACGGCGGCGCTCGTCAACGCCATCATCGCCGCCGCCGAGGCCAAGCCGACCAGCAAACCCGCCGACTTCCTGCTCGACTTCGACGCCATGTGGGACGGCGAGAGCGCGGACGAGCCGACGGCAGCGGAGCAAGCCGACAACGCCGCCCGACTGATGGCGCGCATGGCGGAGACGCGCGAGGCCTACGCGGCCAGTCGCTGAGGGACGGAGGCCACCCCTGTCAAGCACCGTGATAAGTTTTCGCTACCAGGCCGACGCCGAGAACTTCTTCCGCACGACCGACCGGATCGAGCGGCAGTTGGGCACGCTCGAAAAGTCGGCCAGTGGCTTCGGCACGGTCCTGAAAGGGGCGCTGCTCGGTGTCGGCTTCGCGGTCGCCCAGAAAGGGCTAGAACTCGTAACGGGCGCGTTCTCCGGCAGCATCGGGGCGGCCTCCACATTCGAGAAGACCATGAGCGGCGTCAAGGCCGTCTCCGGCGCGACCGCCGCCGAACTGGGGCAGTTATCGTCCCTGGCCCTGCAACTCGGCAAGGACACCAGTTTCAGCGCCTCCGAGGCGGCGGCTGGGATCGAGGAGTTGGTCAAGGGTGGCGTCAAGATCCCCGACATCATGGGGGGGGCGGCGCAAGCGGTCCTCAACCTCGCCGCGGCCGGCGGCGTGAGCCTCCCCGACGCCGCCGAGATCGCCGCGAACGCCATGAATATCTTCTCGCTCAACGGCTCCGACATGGCGCACGTCAGCGATCTGGTCGCGGGCGCGGCCAACGCCTCCTCGCTCTCCGTGACCGATTTCAAATTCTCGATGGCGGCGGCGGGATCGATGGCGGCGGTCGCCGGGCTGTCGTTCGACGATCTCGCCCAGGGGATCGCGATCATGGGCGCGGCGGGGATCAAAGGTTCGGACGCCGGCACGTCGCTCAAGACCATGCTGACGAACCTGATCCCGCAGACGGGTGAGCAAAGGAAGCTCTTCCGCGATCTCGGTTTGCAGACGGATAACCTGAGTGCCGGGTTCAAATTCCTCGCCGAGAAGGGGATCGCGGTCGCGGGGGATGATTGGGCGGCCCTCAACAGCGGGATGATGCAGTACCTCGGTTATTCGCAGGATACGACGACCTGGACCGACAAGCAGCGCAAAGAATTCGACAAGTTATATACCAGCACCGGCACGATCAGCAGCGCGTTTTTCGATCAGAACGGCAAGATGAAGTCGCTGGCCGATGTCGCGGGGATCTTGCAGACCGCGACCAAGGACATGACCGAGCAACAGAAGCTCGCGACCTTCCAGACGTTGTTCGGCTCCGACGCCTCGCGCGCGGCGGCGATCTTCGCGAAATCCGGGGCGCAGGGGTTTAACGAGATGGCGGCGGCGATGGGCAATGTCACCGCCGCCGGGGTCGCTGCGGATCGTCTCGATAACGTCAGTGGCTCGCTCGAACAACTCAAAGGCTCGCTCGAAACCGCCGGGATCACGATCGGCATGGCTTTCCTACCGATGCTGCGCGGGGTGATCGACTGGGGGACACGGGCCGTCAATGCCGCGATCCCCTTGCTCGAAACCTACGGACCCGTCCTCGCGGCGAAGGTGACGGAGGGCGGCAAGGCGCTGCTCGGCTTCGGACGCGATGCCGTCGCCATGCTCGGCCCCGTCAAGGATGCGGCGGGCGGGTTACTCCAAGCGTTCCAGACCGGCGACTTCAACAGCGCGTTCGGGCCGTTGCTGGCCGCGCTCGATGCCGTGTTCGGGCCAGGCACCAGCGGCAAGGTCGCCAAGTTCACGTCCGACCTGCTGGGCGGCTTCCAGTTGGTGCGCGACGGCTTCATCACGGTGCAACAGGCGCTCGCCGGGAAGTGGGTCGGCGACGACACCGTGCAGCCCGCCGTGCGCGCCGTGGGGGATTTCGCGCTGCGCCTGCGCGATTTCGCGCTGACCGCGAAGGATGTCTTCTTCAATCAGGTCTTGCCCGCCGTGCAACAGGTCGCGGGGTTCATCCGCGACCACATGGACACGATCGCCAAAGTCGTCGCGATCGGGGCGGCGGCGTTCGCGGCCTTCTCGATCATCGCCACCGTGGTCGGCTGGGTCACGAGCGCGATCGCCATCTGGGGCGTCCTCTCCGTCGCCATCGAGGGCGTCGGCGGGATCGTCGCGGCGCTGGTGATCGTGCTGGGCGGGCCGCTGACGCTGGCGATCGCGGCGATCGTCGGCGTCGTCACCCTGCTCGGGCTGGCCTGGGCCAATAACTGGGGCGACATCCAGGGCAAGGTCGCGGCGGTCTGGGCCTGGTTACAGCCGGTCTTGGCGGACCTCGGCGCGCGGCTGTCCCAGTTCTGGACCGACATCCTGCCGCAACTGAGCGCCGCCTGGGAGAGCGTCTCGACCAAGGTGGTCGCGGCGGCGACATGGCTGTGGGGCATGCTGCAAACCGTCTTCGGCGCGGTCGCGGGCTTCCTCGTCGCGCACGGTGATCAGATAGTGGCCGTGCTCGGCGGGGCGTGGGCGCTGATCCAGAACACGATCAACACCTACCTCGGCGTCATCGGTAACCTCATACGCGGCGTCCTCGCGCTGATCAGCGGCGATTGGGATGGCGCATGGGCGTACATCCAGCAGGCCGCGCAGATCGCCTGGAACGGCCTGGTCGCGCTTTTCACCGCCGCCGGGCCGATCCTGCTCGGCGTCCTGGCCGCGATCTGGGGCGGTATCCAGGCCGCCGCCGGTGCCGCCTGGGACGCCATCGCCGGGTACGTGGGCAGCAAATTCTCCGAGATCGGTACGACAATCCGCGACCGGCTGACGCAGTACAAGAACGATACGGGGCAACAATTCTCCGATCTGGGGACGGCGATCCAGGACAAGTTAGCCGCGATCGGCACGGCTATCGGCGGCAAATTCTCCGCGATCGGGACCACCATCCACGATCGCGTGGCGCAATACCTGGTGGACACCGGGCAGCAGTTCTCCGACATGGGGACTGCGGTGCGCGACACGTTGACCACCATGAAGAACGATGTCGGGGACCGCTTCTCGGCGCTCGGCGCGGCCATCCGAGGCAAGCTCGACGACATCCAGGGCTGGTGGCGCGACCGCTGGACCGCCGTGTCATCGTTCGTCTCCGGCATTTGGGACGGCATCGTGCGCGGGGTGACGGGGGCGCTGGGGGATCTGTGGTCCGGCGTGACCGGCAAGGTCGCCGATCTGCGCTCCTGGCTCAACGACCGTTGGGCCGACATCAAGGCGACCGCGCTGAATGCCTGGAATAGCATGGTCGGGCAGATCGTCCAGGCGGTGATCAATCTCGGCGTGACTATCCTGATCGAGCTTGCCAAGACCGAGGCACTCTTGCTGGCGATCTTCGTCCGTATCGCCAGGAACGGCCTCGACAAGGCCACGGACCTCTACAACTGGGTCACAGGCAAGGTGGGCGACCTGGCATCATGGGTCGGCGGGAAGATCGCGGACCTCCGCGACACGCTCGGCGGCCTGTGGGATAGCGCCTACACCAAAGCGGCGGGCGTCTGGGCGACCCTCTGGAAGACGGTCACGCAGGCGGCGAGCGACGTGCGGGACGATCTGACCGCGCGTATCACCACGGCGCGGGACTGGCTGACGGGGCTGTGGAATAGCATCTATACCAAGGCGACGCAAGCCTGGAGCGGGGTGCGCGATTTCGCCGCGCAGATCGCCGCCGATATGCAAGCCAAAATCACCGGCCCGATCGACGCCGCGAAAGCATGGCTCGATGGCACATGGAATAGCATCTACACCAAGGCAACGAGTGCCTGGGACGGCGTCCGCTCCTGGCTGCTGCAAACCGCCGCCGAGATGCAGTCGCGCATCACCGGGCCGATTGACGTGGCGAAGGCGCTCCTGGACACGGCCTGGGGGAGCATCTACACCAAAGCGACCGACGCCTGGAATGGGGTGCGCTCCTGGCTGTTGCAGACGGCGGGCGACATGCAGGCGCGCGTGACCACGCCGATCGACGCGGCCAAGGCAATGCTCGACACGACCTGGGCGAATATCTACCAGAAGGCGATCGACGCCTGGAACGGCGTCCGGCAGTGGCTGTGGGATACCGGGTCCGATCTGCGCGATCGGATCACCATGCCGATCACCTCCGCGAAAGACGCACTCATCGGCACCTGGCAGAACATCTATGACACGGCCACCGGCAAGTGGGGCGACCTGAAAAAGCTCCTCTGGGACAACGCCGGGAATATGAAAGACGCGCTGCTGTCACCCTTCAACGGGGCAAAGGACGCCATCGGCGGGATCGTCAACGCCTTCGGCAACGGGATCATCAATTCGCTCAATGGCGCGGGCGACCGGGTGCGCAAGTTCGGGGACGGGGTCCGCAGCATCATCAACTGGATCGCGGAACGGCTCGGCGCGGGCGGCATAGCGGATCAGTCGCCGTCGTTCTCCCTCCCCGGCCTCGCGACCGGCACGCGCAACTGGGGCGGCGGGATGGCCTGGGTCGGCGAGGGGCCGGGCGGCGCGGGCGCGGAACTGGCCTACCTCCCGCGCGGCGCGCAAGTCCTCCCCCACCGCGACTCGATGGCGCTGGTGCGGCAGGGCGTGGTCACCGCGCCGCAATCCGGCCCCGCGCTGGTCCCCGGATTCGCGGGCGGACTGGACGCGCTCGGCGGCATCTTCGGCGTGCTGCAGAAGGGCGCGGGCTGGCTCTACGATCAGGCGAAAGGCGCGGTCGGACTCGGCGACCTGAGTTTGCCGGGCGCGCTCGGCGACATCGGCGCGAAGATGGCCGGGAAGGTCAAGGATTGGGCGCTCGGCTCGATCGACAAGATGCTGAAGGCGGCGACGCCGAAAACCCCGATAGGCGGGGCGAGCGGGGAGTACATCTTCCCGGTCCCCGGTTACGAAAATTCGTTCGGGCCGCATTGGGACGGCTCGCCCTCCGCCGCCGACATCATGTCCCCGGAGGGGTCGCGCATCGTCGCGACCCGTGGCGGTCGGGCGAGCGGGCCGATGGAATTCCCGCTCGGCGGCAACACCATCACCGTCTACGGCGACGACGGACTCCAATACTACTACGCTCATATGCGCGACCCGGCGAGCGTGTCCGGGGCGGTCGCGACGGGCCAGCAACTCGGCTGGGTCGGTCGCACCGGTAACGCCTACAAGGGGGGCACGGGTGCCCCACACCTCCACATCGGTATCGGCCCGGAGATCACCTCGGCGGGTGACGGCGGCTCATTCGATGCCTACAACCTCCTGCGCGACATCGCGGGCGGGAAGTACGCGACCAAGACGGGGCCGGGCGACGGCTCGGGGCCGTTCACCGGCAACGGCTCGACCGTGGTGGACGCCATCCTCGGCAAGGTCGGCAACGACAGCTACACCGGACTGGCGATGCTGATGGGCAGCCACATGGAGGGCGGTTGGGGTCCGACGTTCGGCGCGGGGGACAACGGCCAGAGCTTCGGCCCGTACCAGATTTACACCGTGGCCCATCCCGGCGTCAGCCGCGCGCAGGCGGAAGACCCGGTGTGGGCGACCGATTTCATGTACGCCGACTATCGCGCGGCCACGCGGCGCGGCGACCTCCCGTGGGGCACCGATCCCGCCTACGCGGGCGCACGCGCGGCCTATTACGCCGAGCGCCCGCGAGACATGTACCCCGGCGACCGGATCGCGGGCGCGTGGGGGGATAGTCGCGGCATCGTCGGCATGGCCGATGGCGGCGTGATCACCGAGCCGATCGTCGGGCGCGGCCAGCGCTCCGGGCGCTCCTACACGTTCGGGGAGAACGGCAAGGAGGCGATATTCAACGCCGATCAGCTGGCGGCGCTGTCCCCGCGCTCCGAAAAGGGGGGCGACACGCACATCGCCAACTACACCATCGTCTCCTCGACGCCGGAGATCACGGTCGACCAATTGAAGCGCGAGGAGCGGCGAGAAGCGAGGTTGCGTGGCTATCGGTAACGCGGTGGAGCCTACACCAGGGTTGCGGGAGTTCCGCTGTCGGCGCTGCGGTCGGCTCCTGTGTCGGCACGCAATCACCGCAGGTGTGCTGGAAATCCTCTGCGAGCGCCCGCGCTGCAAGACCCTGAATGTGCTGGTCGCGGGCCAACCTACGACCGTCACGACCGGCGCGATCGAGGCGTCACCGCCGTTGTACGCTGTCACCTGATTGACAAGCGGACAGGACGATCCATAATCCCTCCTCACCGGCACTTGCCGGGCATACACGGAAGGGGAGGGCGGCAATGGCTCGGCGTGTCAGTATTGGTGTCATCGCGGCGCTCCTGCTCTTGTCCGGCTTCCCTGCGATCGGTGCGGTGCAGGCCGCACCGATCGCCTGGGTCGAGCCGCCATCCGGCCCGCCCGGAACCACATTCAATATCTATGTCAGCGGGATACCGGCCTATGCTCGCCTGACCTGTCGCGTATCCGGCCCGGATGGTCGGCAGATCGGGCTCGGCCCTTGCCTGGGCGAGGCGAACGGGCGCGGTGGTCTGGTGACGCGATTCATCACCGGCGAGGGTTACATCGCCGGCGGCACCTATACCGTCAATTTCTATGACGAGGCGGGCGCTTTCGTAATCGGAACGACCTTCGACGTGGTACTCCCGGAGCAAAGGTGCTTCGCCGAAACCGGACAATGTATGCAAGGCCGCTTCCTACGCTACTGGTACGCACGCGGCGCGTTACCTTTCAATGGCTATCCCCTGAGCGGCGAATTCATGGAACGGCTCGATGATGGTCGCGAGTATCGCGTCCAGTATTTCGAGCGAGTGCGCATGGAGTATCACCCCGAAAATAACCCCCCGTTCGACGTGTTGCTCGGCCAATTCGGACGATCCATCCACCCCGCCGATCCCCCCGTTCCGCAGAAGGGCAACGGCTTGTACTTCCCGCAGACCGGCCATAACGTCGAGGGAGCCTTCCGCAATTTCCTCGGTGGTGTCAATGAGGTCGGCTTAGGCGTTGAGTATTTCGGCTATCCGATCAGCGAGGCATTCACCGAACGTTTAGAGGACGGCAACATCTACACCGTGCAATATTTCGAGCGGGCGCGGCTCGAAGTGCACCCCGAGATCGGGCCGGGGGCGGTCCTGCTCGGTCAGTTCGGGCGACGTGTCTTAGGGGAAGCAAGGCGCTGATGGGGTAACGGGAGATAGTCAGCGTTGCTGTTTCTTCAAGTCGTGCATCCGGCGGTGTAATGCCGCGCGCCCTTCATTCGACAGATTGTGGTCGCTCCCTCGATCGCGCCCTTTCTTAGAAAGAGGGAGGCTGGGCTTTGCGCAACAATGCGATCGTGGCATCGCGATAGAGGTAGTGATGGATGGCGCGTACTTGCCGATTGCCCCCGTAATACAACACCCCAACGGCGGTGTTACCTTGCGGATGGGAGAGTCCGCCGTTCGCCGCGCCGACGCCGCGCATGTGTTCCCGCCAGCGAAGGATGAACGGCATGGACCCGATAACATTCATGTGCCAGACTTGACGATAAACCCCGACATGTCCATCGCCGTCGAAGTAGCCCCGCAAGTAGTGGCGAAGCAGATCGCCGGTCAATTCGGGCCACCCTTGGGTGAGCGATTTGCGCGCGGTAACGCCGTGGCGGAGTAGGGCGTCGGGCAAGCAATCCCCCCAGATATTGAGGCACGCCGCTTGGTAGACGCGACCTTTGAGGGTGTGTCGTCGAATGGCAATCGGATTGTCTGCCCCCATAGCTTCGCGGAAAAGTCGGACATGCGCGATGTCCTTTATTCCCAGCGTCACCGTCAATCCCGACCCTTTCTTCCCGCGTCGCGTGACGCAACCATCGGCGGCGACGAAACCGAGCCAGTACGCCTTTGCCTCGCTGTCGATCACATCGAAGAATGTCCGGTCGTGCTTATATCGAGGCCGGGCATGGGCGGGGCGCAGCCCGAGCGCCCCGTGTGTGCGCAACACCCGCCCGATGACATCCTCCGACACTTCGTGCTTCGCGGCGAGTTCTTTCCAGGTGTGCCCCCCGGAGCGATACTCCGCGACGATCGCTTGCTCATCCACGCTTACGTTCTTCCCGATTCGATGGCGGGCGTCCGCGTCGCGCTTGGGCAGTTTCAACACCTTCGCCCGCTTGGCGATCGCACCCCACGAGCGCCCCGGCAGCGACCTGAGCAATTCGTGCGTCTCCGCCGTCCTGTACCGCTCGGAGAGTAGTCGGTCCTGCTCCGCCGTCCAGCGTGGGGCGTCTAGGTTGCTGCGCCACGATTCCAGTTTCGCCATCGTCGCTCTCCCTCCATCAGCAAGTATACGGGGCGGCGGCACCAGTGCCGCCGCCCCGGTCGCCTCGATTTGCGCCACGGGATACTCGTAGTCGTAGTGCGCGGTGGCCTTCTGGCAGGCGACGAAGAGCGCGATGCAGTCGGTCGGGTCCAGTTCCACGGTCAGCGTCAGCGGGGCGACCTTGACGATCTTCATGACGCCTTCCGATCCGTGGGCAGGATGCCCCACTCGCGGCGCACGGTGGCGAGGTCGAAGGCACCGGCGAGCGGCGGGGCGAGCATGCCGATCGCCTGTCCCACCAGGGCATAGCTATCGAACAGATCGGCCAGCGTGCGGTACACGGTCGCCTCGATCCGCTGCTCCTGGGTCACGCCTTTGTCGCCATCGTCGGTATACTCGGCGGTCATCTGGCAGGCATGGGCCAGCAACAGGCAGTCGTCGGGGGCGAGGTAGACGGTCAGCGCGCTGCCGGTGGTATCCACGATCTTCACGGTCCATCCTCCATCATCAATGCGGCCCAGGACGGTACAGGCGCGCGGCGGGCCTTGGCGGGACACCGCCGCGCGCGACAACGATCAGGCGGCGAGGGGGAGGGCCAACAGGTCGGCGCGGGCGGCGGAACGGCGTCGCCGCCATTCGCACCGCGCCGCCGTCAGGGCGATCACGTCCTCACCCCGCGCCTTGCCGATCCGCCCCCGGTAGGTCGCGACGCAGAGGGCGTGCTTGGCACCGTAGCGGGCGAGCTGGTCATCGGTGAGCCAGCGAACGGCGAGCATGGCCGGGGAGGCGAGCCACGCGGCGGCGGCGTGGTCGGCGTGCCAGCAGGCTCGCCCGCACTCCGTGCCCCGGCAGTCGCAGAGGGTCGCGCCGGTCGTCGTGTCGAGAGCGACGGTGTTGACGCGGGCCGCGTCGTGCGCGGACGCGGCGAGGAAGGCGACGATCCCGCTGTGGTCGTCGCAGCCGTGCAGGGCCAGTTCGGCGGAGCGGTGGAGCGGGGCGGTCCGGGCGGTCATGGTACACTTGCTCCTGTTCTGGGACTTCGGTCCCGGTTCATTCGATGCCCTTAGCGGTTCGTCCTGCAAGTTGGACCGCTAGGGGCATTTCCGTTTTCATCACCCCTTGGTGATATACTGATGATATCATTTACTTGGTGTCCTGTCAATACCTTCAAGATATCTTTACAAAATAAGAGTGATATCATATACTCAGCTAGAAAGGAGGTGGTCATGTCAGCTTCGGGCGTTATTCGGTATTTGCTGCGGCTTCCGAGGGACTTGCACGAAGCGGTGCAAGCGATAGCCGAGCGCGAGCATCGGTCGCTCAACGCACAGATCGTCTACATCTTGGAGCGGTTTGTAGCAGAGGATCGCGGGGAAGAACCCGACGCGGGAAAAGCGGCGGCGTGAAGCAACCACGCCGCCGCCGATAGAGGTAGCTGCTTTACGGCCAGTTCCAAGGCCGTCCGTAAAGCAGCCAGAGTGTAACAGAGGTAGGCATGAGCGTAGAGGACGAATCGGCCATCAGTTCGGTCGAGGCCGCTGTATTGGCCGATCAGGAAGCGATCATCACGCAGGGGCTCAAAACGTTCTACGCGGTCGGTACGGCGTTACTGACCATCCGTGATCAGCGACTCTACCGAGAGGATCACGGTACTTTCGAGGATTACTGTCAAGGGCGGTGGGGGATGACGCACCGCAACGCCAATTACCTTATCGGCGCTGCGACCGTCGTAGACGATTTGGGAAACACGTTTCCCATCCTGCCCTCGAATGCGCGACAGGCCAGCCCGCTCGCCGCGCTCCCCCCCAAGCAACGCGCCGCCGCGTGGCAGGAGGCCGTGCAGACCGCACCTGAGGGGAAGGTCACGGCGGCGCATGTGGCCGCGACCGTGCGCGACATCCTGCATCCGCCCGCATCCGAACCGGAGGAAGCGTCGTTCACCTATCCCGCACGCGACGAAGCGGAGTGGCACACATCAGGCGATGCAGCGCCCGCTTACGCCGCCATCCCGCGCGTCAATCCCGACACGCTGCGCCACTTCCCGGCGCGACCATCGCTCGTGCCTGCCCCGACGCCGACCCCCGAATCCGAACCGGGGGCGTACTCTCGCTATGCCCTCTTGGAGCAGTACAACGGGGCGATCGGGCGCGTGCTGACCGCCGCGCGCTACGCCAAGGATTTGTATCGCCATACGCCCTCGGATGACATGGCCGAACACCTGACCGATCAAGAAGAGTCTGATGACGACGCGATCATCCTCGACTTCACCGCTTGGGTGCGTGCGGTCATCCTCGCGCGGCAGAGCGGCGTCAAGGTCAGGAGGGTCAAGTGAAGCTGCACGCGTTCCTGAAGCCCCACATGACGACGCTCTACCGCGACCAACCCGCTATCACCACCGCCGAAGCCGTGCGGCACCTCTGCACGGTGCTGAACGATACCCCTGAGGGACAGGCATACCTTGACCGTCTGATCGAGATGGGCATGGCCTCGGTGTGGGGCGGGTTCTACGGGCGGCTGCGCCAGGCGGCGCAGCGCCGGATCAAGAAGGCCATCACGAAACGCCAACCGATCAGCGCTGTGACCGATCTGGCTTTGCAGATGAAGTTACCCCTGGCCGATCCCGACTGCTCGCCCACGTTGGCCGAGTGTACCGTGCTGATGATTCGCGAATCGATTCGCTATCTGCGCCAGCATCGCAGCGGATTGGATAGCCAGATCGCATTCTACGAGACGATCGCCACGCAACTCACGATCGCTGGCATGCGGACGGGGAATCCCGATCTCATGGCCGGGGAGGCGGCAGAGATGGGCCTGATCGACTGGCAGACGTTGGCGGCGGCGTAAGTCAGGAAACGACGCGCCACCGGAGCGACTTGGCTCCGGTGGCGCGGGAGGGTGGCATGTGATCGTAATCAATGGCCCAGAGAAGCGCCGCAAGGGGCTAGTAGCGCGACTATACGGTATCGCCGATCTATCGAGCGATCTCTATACCAGCCTCTTGCTTGCCACGGGTGAACATCCGTTTGATCCGATAGTTTTTGAGGCGAACCACGATGCGCTCTTGGGCTGGCAAGCGCAGGCGATTGGCGTTGTCTACTTCCTGCTGTCGCATGACACCGGCAATATCAAGATCGGCTTCACACGTGGTGTCATGCAGCGGATCGCGGAACTAAAAACGGCCACCGCACGCGGGATCACATGCCTTGGTGTGCTCCCTGGCCCCGCACCACTCGAAGCGACGGTGCATCGCGCATTCTCCGACTTGCGTGTCGCCCGCGAGTGGTTCGCTCCGAAACCGCCGCTTGTGTGCTTCATCAACGACCACGCTTTTGGCCTGGACGATCCGCTTATCGCTGGCTTCCTGTACCGCCGTGCAGACGAGTTGCGTACGAGCATGACGAGGCTCGAGTATGAGCGCTATCGCGATCGGGTGATTTCGGCACATGCGGATTTCGGGGTGAAGATCGAGCAGATTAGGATGATCGATCGTCTCTGGCACTCAGACGGCATGGAGCACATGCAACCTGTGGGGGAAGTGCTAGAGTCCGCCAACAAGATGCCAAGCTGATCGATTGGCTCGGGCGCTACGCGCGGGCGGGCGACATCCGGGCGATCATCGCCCTGATCGATCGGGTGCGTCTCACCAACCCGAAGGTCGGCAGCATCGGCGCGGCGCTGCGCTTGGGCGGGGCCAGCATCAGCGCGATCATGGAGGACGCGGCGTAATACCCACTCGATCAGCGCAACACAAAGCCGCCCGCCTCACACCGAGGCGGGCGGCTTTGCCTATTGTTCTGAGGCTTAGCGCAGATGGTTGAAGTTGATGGCCGGAAGACCTCGATCGTGGAGGAGTCGCACGAGGTCGAAATCGTCTGAGAGAACGAAGGCGTGCCGACGATGGGCGATTTCCTCGATACTGGCATCGGTCAGGCCGAGTTGCCCGAATCCGCGCAATTTCGCGACCTCGCTGCTGCGCGGGTAGCGCTCGGCCAGGATGGTGATCAGTGCCCGAAACGTGGCGAAGAAGGCGGCACGTTCGTCGTCGTAGGCGGCATAAACCGCCAAGTTACTCACCTCTCCCAGGATAGCCGGTGTGGTGATCAGCCGATCAAAGCGCGCGACGAACTGGTGCAGGGTCTGGAAATCATTTGCTGTGAACTCTCGGAGCCTCCTCCGTGTGCCGATCCATGCCGGGTCATGCTGCCCGGCGACCAGCACGAGGAGAAGGTTGGTATCGAGGAGGAGCCCGCTTTCCCGGAAGCGCGGCACGAGTCGCGCCGCATCCTCATCGTTCACCGCTGCGTCGCCGTCGCGCGCATCCGCATTTCCTTGAACCGCCCGGTTTGACCATCGAGCACGATCACCTGATAGACACGGGTGCTGCGTGCCTTCGGGAACAGGCCAGCCAGCGCGCCGGTCGGAACGGGCGTTCCGGGTAGTTCCTCCACGGGCACATCGTAGCCGTAGGTGATGAGCCATTCGTCGGCGTTGTCGTGGTGGCGCACTTCTTCGAGGCGAATGTTATAGATTTTCGCTTCCTCGATCGCCATGATGCTGACGAGGGTGTCCCGCGCTTTGCGAAGTGCCGTCGCGACATCGATTCCTTCAGGTTGCTCTTCGATCGCACTCATGCTTTCCTCCCGGTATCGACAACTTGTCATGGGCGTATGATACCCCGAACGCCCCCGTCTCGGCGTGAGGCGGGGGCGTCCGCGTCGGCGCACGACGCGGGTATGCGGTTGACATAGTGTTCCCCCGCGCGCTATCCTACGAGCAGACCCGCAGCGATGGGCAGGGACGTAGAACCGCACCGACGGTCAGTCCGGTGTGATACGCGCGTCCCTCTGGTTGCGGGTTTGCCATGTCCGTCGCGTCGTTCCCCGCGATCCCCACTCCTACCCCCATCCTCGCTGGATCGGCGGAGCGGCTGTTGCCGCCCCCCGCGTATAAGCGCGCCCGTTTTTCCGGGCTAACCACCCGCCAGGGCGGCTGGCCGGGCCAGACCGGCGTCACGACCGGGATGGCGCGCGACTTCGCGATCTTCGACTCGAAACAGCACGGCATCGACGCCGCGCTTGACAACCTGACCTATTACAAGGGCCTGTCGCTGCGGCAGACAGTAGCCAAGTGGCTCACGGGCGACCCGAACGCCACGGCGGACGAGAAGTACACCGTCAAAGACTATCTCAAATTCGCTGAGGAGACGATCAACACGCTCGGCGGCAGCTACGACCCCGACGCGCTGCGCTTCGCCGATGGCGGCGTGATCACCGAGCCGATCGTCGGGCGCGGCCAGCGCTCCGGGCGCTCCTACACGTTCGGGGAGCGCGGGCCGGAGGGGATCTTCAACGCCGATCAGCTGGCGGCGCTGTCCCCGCGCTCCGAGAAGGGGGGCGACACGCACATCAGCAACTACACCATCGTCTCATCGACGCCAGAGATCACGGTTGATCAACTGAAGCGCGAGGAGCGCCGCGAGGCACGGTTGCGCGGCTACGGTCGCTAGGCGCAAGCCAACAGGAGGACACGATGACGTTCGTCAACAGCTATCCCAACAAGGCGACCCCGGTCAACGCGGACAAGATGCTCGGCACCGACAGCGTCGATGGCAGCACGAAAAACTTCACGATGGCCGCGATCGCGGGCCTATTGTCGGCGCAAGGCCCGGCGGGGCCGACCGGAGCAACCGGAGCAACCGGAGCGACGGGTGCCACCGGCCCGGCGGGGAGCGCCGGTGCCGCGCCCGCGCCGGTCACGGTCACGGCCAGCGCCACCGTGACGACCGCGCAGCGGACCATCCTGGTCGATGCGACCGGCGCGGCGCGGACGATCACCCTCTACACCGCCGTGGGCAACGCGGGGCGGGAGGTGCGCGTGAAGAAGATCGCTGGGGCGAACGCGGTCACGATCGCCGCCGCGAGCGGCGAGACGATCGACGGCGTGGCGACGCTTGCGCTCACCGGGATCAACGACAGCTACACGATCGAGAGCAACGGGACGGCATGGTTCGTCGTCTAATGTCGGCGCGCGCGCCAGGAGGATCGCGATGACCTATCTGCCGACCCTACTCGCCGCCGGGGGCCGGGGCGTCGCCGTCCCCTACGCGGCGACGATCACGCCGGACCTGTCCGCCCCACTCAATCTCGTCGGCGCGCTGACCGGCCCGGCGACGATCGCCAACGTCACCCCGGCGAGCGGGCAGGGGCGGCTCGTGCTGGTCTTCCAGCAGGACGCGACGGGCGGGCGGGCGCTCACGTGGGGCAGCCTCTATCGCAATGCCCCGCAGCCGGGGCAGGCCGCCAACGCCCTCGACGCCATCGAGTTCATCTGGAACGGCAGCGCCTGGGTCACGGGCGCGGCGGATGTGGCGACCGCGGGCGGGGGAGGTAGCACCCCCGCATGGTGGTCGTCGCTGACGCTCGGCAGCGGGGCGACCGCCGCGCAAATCGCGACGAACACCACCGCGATCCGGCAGCAGATCGACGCGGCGGCAGCGACGACGATGATCGGCATGCAGTTCCAGGATGGGACCGGCGGCTATCTGGCCGGGGCGACCGCGCCGGGCGGCGGCGAAGTCAGGCTCCCGGCCGGCGTGATCGCCGTCACGAACTTGATCCTGGGGCACCGCGTGGCGCTGGTCGGCCAGGGCTGGGGCACGGTCCTCTACCAGGCGTCCGCTTCGACCGGCCCCGTGGTCAGGAATCGTCGCGACAGCACCGGCCACGCGGCCTACTGCCAGGTACGCGACCTGACGATCCACGGCAACGCGGACGGCCAGACGGCGGCCAACGACGGCATCCTCTGGCAGGGTGATACCACGTTCACGTACACCAGCACGCTCGACGAGGACTGGGATATCCATTGCCTCATCCAGAACGTGCAGATCATCCGGTGCAAGGGCAGCGGGCTGCACACGCAGGGCTCGGGCGAGAACCAGGCGCGCGGCTTCTTCATCCGCTCCTGCGACGGGATCGGGCTGTGGGCGGAGGGGTACGACTCCTGGTTCTCGGACTTCTCGATCGCGCACAGCGGCCTGCAAGGGCTCAAGGCAGACGGCGACTCCAACCGCTTCGCCAACGGCAAGGTGTGGTACTCGGGCCGGATCACCGCCGGCAGCGGCCACGGCTACCACCTCACGCTCGACACGGGGGAGCTGACCAACTGCGAGGCGCAGGACAATACCGCGTGCGGCTTCCTCTTCGATTTCGCGCACAACCTCGCCTGCGCGGGCCTGAAAGCCGACAGCAACTCGCGCAACAGCCCCGGCGCGTATCCGGGCTTCGACCTCTACGGCTGCGGCTTCGTGACGATCGCCGGGGCGAGCGCCTCGAATCGCTACAACGCGAGCGGCCCGACGAGCGCCAACAACCAGCCACAGACGGTCGCGCTCCGCCACCGCAACGGCGACGGGGCGAACGACATCGGCCTGACGGCGGGCACGGGCGTCTGGGGCACCGTGACCGCGATCAGCGGCGACTCCGTGCGGGACACCTCGTATATCCGCGTCAATGGTACGGTGATGCCCTGATATTCCCACCCATAAGGAGGCGAGCATGGTACTCAATCCGCGCGGGCGCTACGTCGCGGGCGGCACCGGCATCCCGGCCTCGCCGTTCGTCCGCCGCCAGGGCGCACGCCTGACCCGCAACGGCCAATACTTCCGCTTCGTCGGCGCGAACATCGCCAACGCCGCCGGGTCCGGCCCGGTCGGTGGCGAGCGCCAGTGCGGCCCGTCGATCGCGGACACCGCCGACCTGCGCGGGCGGTTTCGCCGTCTCGCGGAAACCGGGGCCACCGTGGCCCGCGTCTCGTGCTACCGGGGCTACGTCTACGGCAACGGGGCGACCGCCGACTGGACCGGCCTCGACCGCTGCGTGGCGGCGGCGGAGGAGTACGGCCTGAAGCTGATCTGCACCCTGGAAGATCACTGGGGCCACTGCTTCGGGGACACCGCGAAATCGGCCACCTGGTATGCGACCACCTACGCGGGGACGCCGGACGACGGCTACCCGGTCAACTACCGTGCCCACGTCGCCAACGTCGTCGGGCGCTACGCCAGCAGGACCGGGATCATGGCCTGGGAGTGTATCAACGAGCCGCAGTCGTCGTCGGCGACGGTCCTGCTGCCCTTCATGGCCGACATCTGCGCCTTCATCAAATCCCTCGACCCGAACCATCTGGTCGCGCCGGGCGTGGCCGGGCTGGGCGATGCGGGCGTGGGCGTGGCGACCTACCGCGCGATCCACGCGCTGGCATCCGTCGACCTGCTGACGAGCCACCGCTACGACACCAACAACGGCGAGAACAACAACGCCCTGGAGGGGGTGCCGCTGCGCGAGGTCTCCCCGCTGGACCTCCAACTGTTCACGCAGGACAACGGCTACACCTTCGTCGGCTACGGCTACGGCCAGGCGCTGGCGCGGCGCTGGCAGACGCTCACCGGGGTCGTGGCGACCGGGACCGCCCCGTACCAGCAGTCCGGGATCGTCCTCGGCGGCGGCGGGCGGGCGTCCGCCGATCTCTTCGTCGGGGATGTCTACATCGACGAGTTTCGCGTCGGCACGCGCACGGATACCTACGAGGCCGTCGCGATCGGCACCACGCCGACCGGGCTGCAATTCGGGGATCGGGTCACGGCGGCGACGGTGCAGGCGTCGCCGGTCGGGGCGAAGGGGGACCGTTGCCTCCGCGTGACGCTCGGTCCGCAGGGGGCCGGGTCGGCGGATGGCTACGTGCGTACCGGCCCGGACGCGGCCATCGTGGCGGGGGCGGCGATCTCGGCGCGCCTCTGGGTCGACAACGCCGCGCCGACCGTGCTGTCCGACGACAGCGTGGCGGCGACCCTCTGGCTGGGCCGCGCGCTCGCCAAACCGGCCTACATCGGGGAGACGGGGATGACGATCCTCGCGGCGACGGGACACGAGACGGAGACGCGCGCCTCGCGGGCGACGAAGCTGGAGCGGAAGATCGCCGCGTTCCTCGGCGCGGGCGGGGCGGGGGTGTTGGTCTGGACGTGGACCCCCGACGAGGCCGACGATCAGAACATCTACGGCGGCGACCCGCTCGTGGCGGCGCTGCAACGCCAGGCGGCGGCGCTGTGATGGGGCGGGTACCGCGGTCAACGACCCCCGGCTAAAGACCGGGGGCTTGTCCCTGGCACAGTGCCGAGACAATAGGCGGGCTGACAGCCGCCCTCGATAGGTAGTCCTGGCGGATATTCAGTGAGGCGTTATGGTCGGCGTTGCAGACGAAGCCACACGAGACGCAGCGGAAGTCGGCTTGGTTCGGGCGATTCGCCCGCTCCCGATGCCCGCACGCGCTACATTTCTGGCTGGTGTAGCGCGGATCGACGTAGGCGACTGCCACGCCGCGCGCCTGTGCCTTGTACACCGCGAACGCCTGCAATTGCGCGAACGACCAGGAGTGCAGCCGTCGCCGCTGTTGCTTGCGGGCCTTGGCCCGCCCCCGAATATCCGTCAAATCCTCGAAGACGAGTGTCGCTCCGGGTTGGACGCTCGTGACGAGACGCTTGGACAGGACGTGATCGCAGTCGCGCCGAAACCGTCCCTGCTTGCCGGACAGCCTTTTCAGGTGTCGCTTGGCGCTGCGGGTGCCTTTGGCTTGCAATCGTCGCCTGAGATTGTGTGTGCGCTCCTCGACCGCCTGCCAGTGTTCGGAGCCATAGTGGTTCCCGCGCGAATCGGTGGCGGGATGGATGATGCCGAGATCGACGCCTACCGTCTCGGTAGTCGGTTCGCTGGCAGGCGTCGGGGCGGTGACGACCACGTGCAGCCACCAACGGCCCTGATGGTCGCGGAACAGGTCGGCGCTGGCCGTGCGCCAGTCGGCGTAGCGCCGATGGTAGGGGGAGAGGCGGAACGTCACGACCTTGCGCCCCTGTGTGGTCAGCAACGAGGCCGTACCGGCGGGAAGGTTGACGCGGTAGGAGCGGGCGTCGTAGCGGATCGGGCAATGGTCGGACTGCGGCAGGGACGGCAGATGGCGCTTGTCCTCGGGGCGCTTCATCTCCTTCACGGTCAGCGCCCTGGCCGACTTCAATGCCTCGGTGGCCTTCACGCGCGCGGCGCAGACCAGTTGCGCGGGGAGTCCTGTCCTGGCTCGCTCGGGATAGTACGTCGCCTTGTGCAACTCCACGCCATTGGCGATACCCGCAGTCCACCCCGCCGCCGCAACGACGTTGAACGAGGACGTATACAGCGCCACCGTCTCCGCGAATAACGCGGCGGTGTCGGCATCGGGAAGGAGTCTGAGTCGCACGGTACGCTGCATATCCATGTTCATATATTACTACGAGTATCGGCGCTTGACAACGGCACCGCTTTCCTCTCCCGGTTGAAACCGGGAGTATCCAGCGGAGAATTTCGATGAGCGCCACGATCCTCACCGACCACCTGGGCAATCAACTCACCGCGAGCGATGGCACGATCCTCGTGGACGGAAGCACCCTGCCCCCGCCCCCCCCGGCACCGGCACCTCCGCTCGGCGGACTGTCGGTGCTCGACCCCGATGGCATCGAGCACAGCCTGATGGACGGCTATCCGCTCTTCGTCCTCCTGGGCCTCGAAGGGCTGCACATGCCGCCCGTGGACCTGATCGCCGAGAACGTGCCGCGCCAGCCGGGCGGGCGACTCAGGGAGGTGCGTTTCCTGGCGCGCGAGATCGACGTGCCGCTCCGGCTCCTGGCCGCGACCCCCGCCGCGCTCGCCGCATCCGTGCGGACGTTGCTCGGCTGGTTCAACCCGACGCGCGCCGTCGCGCCCGTGCTGCGGTTCACCGCGCCGGACGGGGCGCAGCGCGAGATCGCCGTGCGCTACGTCAAGGGGCTCGACTTCAACGACGACTTGGGCGCGTGGCGCACCGACCGCCGCACCACGCTCGTGCTGCGCGCCTACGACCCGTTCTGGTACGACCGCAACGAGCGCATCGGCAACTACCGCCTGGGGGAGTGGCGAGAGTTATTCTTCCCCCTCCCACCCCTGCGCCTCACGCCCTCGACAGTGTTCGCCGGACCGACGATCGCCAACGACGGCGATGTGGAGGCGTGGCCGGTCTGGACGATCGCGGGGCCGGGCGTCAACCCGACGATTCGCAATGTGACCACGGGCAAGGCGCTGACGCTGACCGGGACGCTCGTGGCTGGGCAGACGCTGACGATCGACACCCGCCCGCGCACCGAGCGCGCGCCGTATGGCAAGACGCTGCGCTTGCAAGACGGTGCCAACTGGCTCCCCAACCTCGCGCCCGGCTCGGCGCTGTGGCCGCTGGCGCGCGGGGCGAACGCGGTGCAGATCGAGTTGACCGGGGCGACCGCACAGAGCGCGGTGTCGTACAGCCTGCGCCCGCCATACCTCAGCGTGTAGGAGCGTGACCGTGGCCGAGTACACCATCTATCTGCGCGATAGCAGCCTGCGGCGCGTGGCCGTGATCGAGGATTACGCGGAATTGTCGCTCCTCCTGTCATTCAACGCGCCCGGCGGCTTCGACTTCACCGCGCCCGCGAGCACGATCGCGGGACTCCTGACGCCGGGTGCGGGGATCGTCATCGAGCGCGACGGCGTGCCACTCCTCTCCGGGCCGATCGACGCGAAGCGCCGCACCTGGGCGCAGGACGCCGATCACCTGATCCTCTCCGGACCGGATGACACGATCGCGCTGTCCGACCGTCTGGCGTTGACGGTGCCGGGTGCCGCGCCCAACGCCGCCGGGATGGCCTACGCCGCCGCCGCCTACGACGTGCGGACGGGCGCGGCGGAGACGGTCATGCGCGCCTACGTGGACGCCAACGCGGGGCCGGGCGCGCGTCCCGAGCGCGCGGTGCCGGGGCTGCGCCTCGCGCCGGACCTGGGACGCGGGGGGACGATCACGGGGCGGGCGCGCTTCGACGCGCTCGACGAACTGCTGCGCGATCTGGCGCTCGCGGGCGGCGACCTCGGCTTCCGCGTGGTCCAGGCGACCGACGCGGCGGCGCGCGAATTCCAGGTCTACCCGACGCGTGACCTGACGAGCAGCGCCGTCCTCAGCCCCGAGTACGGCAACCTCCGCGCCTACGACTACCGCGAGGGCGTGCCGCCCGGCACCTACGTCTACCTGCTCGGCGGCGGCGAGCTGAGCGCACGCGCGGTCATCGAGGGCGGGGACGTGGGGGCGCTCGCCGCCTGGCGCAGGCGCGAGCAGGCGGTCGACGCGCGCAACACCACCGACGTGGGCGAACTGACGACGCAGCTTCGCAAGGAATTGCTGGATCGCCGCGCCGACGTGGGGCTGAGCGTCACGCCGAGCGACGGGCCGGGACTGGCGTTCGGCGTCGATTACGGACTCGGGGATCGCGTCACGGTCATGGTGGATGGCGTGCCGATCCGCGAGGTGGTGCGCGAGGTGCGGATTACGCTGGACAGTCAGGGCGGCGAGACGATCGTGCCGAGCGTGCTGTCGCCGGGCGCGGTCGCGCCCACCGTGGACGCGTTCTACGCCCGGATAGCGCTATTGGGCGAACGTTTGGGACGTCTGGAAAGGATGAAATAGGATGCCGAAGCTCGCTATCCCGTTCGCCGATAGCCCGATCATCGACGACATCCAGTGGCGGCGCATGGCGCGGCTCTGGCGCGGCGACGGGGTCATCCACCCCTCCGTCGTCTCCACCGCCGCCTACGCGCCCGCGCTGATCGTCACCGCCGACGCCTCGGGCTACAACGTCAAAATCGGTGCAGGCGAGGCGTATCTGGATGGTGGCTACTACGCCGACGATACCCCGCAGCGCACGCTGGTGATCAACCCGCCCGACGCGACGAACCCGCGCATCGATCGGGTCGTGCTGCGCTGGGACGGGCCGAACAAGCTCGCTGATCCCGTTGTTTTGCAGGGGACGCCGGCGGTCACCCCCGCCGTGCCCGCGCTGACGCAGAACCGGGGCGGGCGCTGGGAGGAGGCGCTGGCGCAGGTCCGCGTCAACGTCGGCGTGACCAACATCGCCGCGAGCGCGGTGACGGACGAACGCCGCTACAGCCAGCCCTCGTGGGTGCCGCCGCGCGCCCGCCTGACCAACAGCGCGACACTGAGCACGGCCAACGGTACGGCGACCCCGGTGACGTTCGATACCATCGTCTTCAACGACCGTTTCATCCGCCCCGCCGGGTTCCCCGGGCTGCTCGCGATCCCCGTGACCGGATATTACGCATTCGGCGCGCAGGTCCAGTGGGTCGCCAACGCGACCGGGCAACGGCAGATGGAGATCCGGCGACAGGGCGCGGCGATCCTGCAAGATCGCCGCCTGGCGGTCGCGGACGGCAGCAAGACCGAGATGGCGATCGCCGGGTTCGGGCTCTTCAACCAGAACGACGGGCTGGAGCTCGTCTGCTCGCAGGGGAGCGGCGGGGCGCTCTCGCTCGACATCACCAACGGCCACCCCGCACTCTGGGCGTACCTCGTCAAAGAAGGTGTCTGATGAGCAAGACGCTGACGTATAGCAGGCCGAACCGCCTCGACGCCTTGCAGGACCAATTGATCGCGGCGGGGATCAGGCCGGAGCGCGTGACCGGGCTGGGCGATAGTGTCACGATCGTCGTGCCGGACGGCGCGGACGTGGCGGCGGTGCAGGCCGTGGTGGACGCGCACAACCCGGCGGCGCTCGACGCGGCGACGGCGCAGCAAGCGCAGCAACAGGCGACCACGCGGGCCGCGATCGTCGCCACGGCGCAGGGCGCGGTCGGGAAGCCGCTGGCCGCGCTGACCACGACGGAACGGAACGCGCTGCTCGCGGTGCTGCTGTGGGGGGCGGGGGCGCTGACGCCCGCGCTGACGGTTGCGCCGCTCGACCGCTGGGCCGCTGGTCCGGTGCGGGGCTAGGGGGCGGCGTGGGCGACGCGTTGCCGACCTGCCCGATCTGCGGGGCGACGTGGCGACCGGGCGTGGATCGCTGGGTCGCGCTACGGGCGATGGCGGGATGCCAACCCGCGCGGGGCTGGGTCCATCTGGCACCGCGCCGGGGGAAGCGCTATCAGCGGACATGCACCTACGCGGACGGCATGGCGTTGCCGGACGATGCGCCGCCGGTGGCGCTGGCGCAGGCGGGCGGGCGCAGGGCGGCGTAGGGATCAGGATTCGCCGTCGTCGATCGGCGGGCCGAGGAGCGTCGTCACTTCGGCGACCGCCCGCTGATGCCCGGCGAGCGCCGCATCCCACGAGCTATACCGCTCCTGGTATTCATCGAGCATGGGCAAGGCGACCGCGAAGATCATCGTCTCAAACAGGATCGGTGTGTGTGGATCGGACCTGAAACTGTGATCGATGCCGAGAAAAACCGTGGAGACTTGCGCGGTCAAGTCCCCCCCTTGTCGCCACTCCGTGAGCGCCACGCGCCGCAACGCCGTATCGCGGAACCACGCGCCCCACGCTTCGGTCGATAGTGCGGCGACCGGCTCGCGATCGTGCAAGACGTACAGGCCGTTCATAGAGGTTCTCCTTGCTCGTGGTATCGATGGCTCATCCTCCTGTGCCGTCCGTGGGCCGCGTGCGCGGTCGCCCGCGCGGCTTTCGTTCTCGAATATGGCGATCAATCTCGGCCTCGGTGATCAGTTTCGGACGAGCAGTGCCGGGGAAAGTCACGGCGGCTAGTTTACCGTCGCTGATCAAACGACGGACGCCACCCACGCTGATACGGAGCAATAACGCCGCTTGCTCGATAGTGTAGTAGCCGATCAGTGACGACTCCCCCGGATGAATCCGGAGGCTTCTCGGACCAGCAAGACCATGGTCCTGCTTGACGCCCGACGGCCCCGTCCGGGCCGGTGTACCCCACGAAGGAGGTACGTTTGCACCAGCTGTGGACGCTCGATACGCTTTACCCACCGCGAGCGATTCGGCGGTGGAACCCACCTGAACGTATCCGTTGTCAAGGTGCGTTCTGGTCGGTTGCCCGCCAGAGGGAGCCGCAACGCCGGAGCGTCCGACCTGGGGTAAGTATACCATTTTCCCCAGTACTGACGCCAAAAACGGCACGTTGTCTATCGTCGCGGGGCAGTGCTCCGTATTCCCCTCCCGTATGAATACGGGAGTCCCCTACGGAGGTTTTCTATGGTTCCATGTATTCAACAGGCGGTAGCGGTGGTAGGGGCTGATGTTGAATGTTGTACCGGGGCTTCAACTCACGAATCAGGGTTGCTTCGCGGGCCAGTGCATCTTTGCGTGTCGGACAAGACTCTAACTCAGCGTGCGCTACATCGCTGAACCACGGTTGTACTATGGCGTGGTGCTCTCGCCGTTGCGCCCAGTTTTGTGTAACGCCGATGTAGAGCAAACTGCCGCTGTCTCCATACAACCGATAGACGACGATCTCCTTAGTTGCGGTCGCCACGATCGTTCTCCTCCTCTTCCAGTGCTGCTAGCAGCTCGTCAGGAGTCACCTGCAACGCCTCGCATAGTCGTTTCATCATGGCCGGTCGTGGCCTCGCTGTGCCACGTTCCCATGCCGAGACCGTCTGGTAGCGATCAAGTCCCATACGTTCCGCTAGCTGTGTCTGCGTGAGGAATTGCCGCTCCCTCAGTCGCCGTAGCCCGTTCATTGCCCCTCCGCCTCAATCGTATATTGACAGTATATCACGCGAATATCTTCCGCACAATGTCTTGACAGGCGCATATTTTGGGTGTATTATTAGGACATGAAGAGGGGCGGCACCCGACCAAGAGTATCCGCCCCTCATGTGACCGCGAAGCCACGAAGGAGAGTCTACACCATGACCGCCACACAGACCGCCCGCCCCGCCCTCCGATTCCGCAGCGCCGACACCACGACCGGGATCGTCGCCTACGCCGTGGCGAGTCGGCACGATGCGCGCCGCACCAACGTCGTCAGCCTGGACACGCAGACCGGCAACACGTTTTGCACCTGCAAGGCGGCTGAGTGCTTGAAAGGTTGTTGGCACGAGGCGGCGATCCAGGCGGCGTGGGCGGCGGAACTGGCCGCGCTCGGCGTGGCCTGGATGTCGGACGCGCAACTCATGCGGCTGGGGCGCAAGTCGCGTCTGTGCGTGGACACCTACCGGATCAGGACAGGCCGGAGCCGCATCGAGGATCGGGTGGCTTTGCTGGCGGCTCGGGCAGAGTGGCGGCGAAGGACGCGGCGCGGGCTGATCGAGCGGGACGCACTGCCGGTCGCGGCGTAGGCGTAGGGGAGGATCACGATGTTGACCGAAGAGCAGCGGTATCGGCGATTATACGGCAACACCTGGCCGACGCTCGATTGCTACATGCGTCTCAGTTATGCCGGGCTGTCTCGGCACACGCTGGAAGCGATCACCTCGGCGGCGGCGGAACTCATCGCCGCCGAGGCCGATCATGATGCGGCCAACGAGGAAGCCGCCGAGGTGATGGCCCCGCATGACGGTTATCCGGGGTGGGAACTCTACGCCGTACCGGAGTTGCAACAACTCGCAAAGACGGTCGGCGCGGGTGGTTTCGCGAGCGATTGCGGGCCGGGTTCCGGCGAACTCTGGCCCGCTGGAAAATACCGCAGGTACGCCGCAAAACATCGCGCAGCAGCGAAGCGGATCAGACGGGCATTGTTGGCGGTATGCCTCGCGGATGCGGCGTAGGCACACGACGCGGGGCGCTCCGACCGGCGAGCGCCCCGGCGGGACAGGGGGGGGGGCATGAAAGAGCGACCGATTATCTTCTCAGCGCCGATGGTGTGCGCGATCCTGACTGATGACAAAACACAAACGCGGCGCGTGATCAAAGATGAGCGCATCCTGATCCGTACGAGTGTCATCGCGCCGCAAGAGCCGCTATACCGTGGCGACGAAATCGTCCACCTCTGCCCCTATGGTCGAGTTGGGGACCGCCTGTGGTTGCGCGAGGCGTGGCGGTGGAGCTATCACACCGAGGGTGCCGCCCCGCGTGTCGTCTATCGTGCGACTGCACCCACCGACGATCCCGACGATCGGGGCGCGTGGAAGTCGCCCCTCTTCCTGTCGCGCTCGGACTCGCGCCTGACGCTGTTGATCACCGATATCCGCGTCGAACGGTTGCAGCACATCAGCGAACTGGATTGCGAGGCCGAGTTAGGCGTCCCGGCGTATTCGCTCGGCAATGACGCCTGCCCGCGCTTTCAGGAGACATGGGAGGCGCTCAACGGCAAGCGTGGCTACGGGTGGGAGGCGAACCCCTGGGTTTGGGCGCTCACCTTCCACCGTGTGCCACAGGAGAATCGCGTCGCGGCATGAGGGTTGACGCGTCGTACCTCTAGTCGTACTATTGCTATAACAAACGGATACAAAGCGCTGCGAGAGACAAGAGGCGCTGGGACGGCTGCGAGGGCGGCTGTGTCAGCGCCTTTGTTGTATTTGGCGCACGAACGGGAGCGACGATGCCGGTCGGCGATACCCTGGTCAACCTGATCATCAGCGGCGCGGTCGCGCTCGGCCTCGCGCGCCTGTTGCAGCAACAGTACGAGGCGCGGATCACGGCGATCACGGTCGGCTACGAGGCGCGCATCCTCGACCTCAAGGACCGGGTCGCGGCGCAGTCCGTCAAGATCGACGCGCTCCTCAAATCCAACGACCAACTGGCCGATGCCGCGCTCCTCTCCGCCAACGCCGTGCGCGCGGTCGCGCCGGGGAAGGAGTAGCCATGCCGATCGTGCAGACGCTCGCCGTCGCGCTCGGGCTACTCCTGCTGCTCGGCGGCGCGCTGTGGATGGCGCGGCGCGCGGCGGGGCATGACGGCGCTGCGCCACCCCCCCTGCCGTCGGCGAGCACGGACCTGGTGCCGAACGATCCGCACGTCCGCGACCAGGTGCGCCGGGTGGCGCAGGCGACGGCGCGGAGCGCGACGATCCACAGCGACGCCACGCGCCTCGCCGAACTCCGGCTGGACGCCCTGGACGCGACGATCGGCGCGCAGCAGCGCCGCAAGGCACGGGAGGACCATGACCATGTTCGGTAACCTGCGCGAGACGGCCAACCCGCCCGAGCTGCTGTGGACGCTGACCGGGGTGCTGGCGCTCATGATCAATCTCTGGCTCCTGCGCGACGTGCAGCTCGACGCGCGCGCGCTCGACCGGCGGGGGCAGAACGGGGCGAAGAGAATCGCGGTGCGGACGGCCATCGGCATCCAGGCGGGCCTCACCCTGCCGCAGGTGATCGCGGTGGTGATCGGCGTCCTCTCGATGGTGACGCCCCCGGAGAACCCCGCGCGCCCGGTCACGACCACGCTCGTCGTCGTGACGGTCGGCATCGTGCTGATCGAAGCCAGCCTGACCCTGGTGGCGCTCTTCACGCGGGTCCGTCGCGCGCAACTCCTCGCCTACCTCGAAAGTACCGAGCGGGACGTGAACCACTCACATCACGCCGAGACGATGGCGGAGTTGAGCCACAACACGGATGTCTCCACGGAGGCGCGCGACGCGGCGCAGCAGACCCACGACGAGTTGACGACGGCGCTCCGCGAGAACACGGCGGTGACGATCGAGGCGCGCGACGAGGGCAAGAAGCCGCCCCACGCCGATCGGGAGGGGGACCGATGAGCGGGACCTCACCACCACGCACCGCGCCATTCAGCGACGAACCGTGCCAGTGTTGCCAACGCCACGTGCCGATCCCGCTGCAAATAGAGCGGCACCATATCCACCCTCAGTACTCGCAAATTTTCCTCTGGGGGCGGGTGCGGAACCGTGAAACGGTCCCTTTGTGTCGGTCCAGTCACCGCAATCTGCACATCTATCTGACCGCGCTGATGGCCGGGACACCCTTGCCGCACGTCAACGCCTACACCGCGCGCTACGCCCGCGAGGGCCTGCGCCTGATCACCGCCGCGCACGAGGCGGCGGGCGTGCCGATACCACCAGGAGGGGGCGGCGAATGACCGGATCGACGCTGATCCCGCCGCAACGACCTGGACTCGGCAGGCACCACGCTCCAGATGCGCGCGACCACGCCTTCCTCTTACGGGCGACCGCCCCACAGCCGCCACGCACGAAGATGTGGCCCCTGATGGCGCGCTGGCTGGATCAAGGGGAAACGGGGACATGCGTCGGTCATGCATTCAGACACCTGCTGACCGGCACGCCGCAGCCGCTGGGCGACCCCGCGCCGTCCCCGTTCGCGATCTACGACCGGGCGATCCTGCTCGATGAGTTCCCGGACAACGACCGCGACACGCAGCGGCAGATGGGGACGAGCGTCCGGGCCGGGGCAAAGGCGCTGCAAGAGTTGGGGCTGATCGGTGCCTACGGCTGGGCCTACGACGTGGACACCGCGATCGACTGGCTCTCCTGGCACGGCCCGCTGGTGGCGGGATTCGCGTGGCGGGATTCGTTCTTCGCGCGGGACCAGGACGGCTTCATGCGGATCACCCCGCGCTCGCGCATCGTAGGCGGCCACTGCATCCTGATCGTGGGGGTCGATCTCCGGCGACAGGCGGTACGCTGCCTCACATCGTGGTCAACATTCGGGTATTTCTTTCTCAGTTTCGCAGACCTTGAACGTCTACTGAAGGAGGACGGCGAGTGCGTAGCGCCGACCGAGGTGCCGCATACGACGCGGAAGGCGGTGACGGCGTGACACTCGCAGACTATCGCGTGATCGGCGTCACTCCCGACATCAGCGAGTTGACCTTCATCGGCGCGCTGAAAGCCGCTGGTAGCCCGGCCCTCTCGGCGGGCCACGCGGTCTATCAATACTGTGTCAAGCGGGGGGTCTCGCCTTCCTTCATTATCGCCATGTTCAATCGCGAATCGGGCATGGGCAAGGCTGGCACCGCGACGATCACCCACTCGTGGGGAAATACCCGCCTGCCGACACACGGCGGGGTGACGCCGGTACGGATGACCACGCCGGGCGAGGCGCGCTCAGGACAGTTCCCGGTCTTCCGCGACTGGATCGACGGCGGGATCGCTACGGTCGCCCGCTTCGTGGACTACGCGCCCTATCAGGGCAAGACGACTGTGACGCAGATTATTCCGACGTGGGCACCCGCGACGGACGGGAACGACCCGACGGCCTACGTGCGCGGCGTGCTGGCGCAGATGGCCGCGTGGCGGGCACAGGAGGCGGCGAGCGCCGCGAAGGGGGGCAGCGTGACGGGACATGTGCCGAAACCGCCGATCACGAATCATATCATCGGCATCCCGCCCAAGCGCGACGGCGTGGGCGTGGAGCGGCTCGACAGCAAACGCACGCCCGGTGCGACCGTGCTGCACAGCATGGCCGGGACGCTCGGCTCGTGCGACAACTATTTCCCCGGCCCGGACGTGGAAGCGCTCACCGATTTCGGGATCGGCCAGACGAACTTCAACGGCAGCGGTTTCGCGCAGATCATCCAGTGGTGCGAGATTCGGGGGACGCTGATGCCCTGGGCGAGCGGGCCGGTCCGCTCGCCCCAGGGCGACGGCCCGCGCTTCCTGGCCCACTTCGGCGGCGCGGCGGCGGTCAACAATGTCGGCGTCTCGATCGAGCACGATGACACGACGCTGGCGAACGGCGCGCGCGTGGCACCGGGCGAGGCGGCGGTGACGGTCTACCAGTGGTCGGCCTCGATCTGGCTACAAGCCTACCTCCACGCCGAGGAGTTCGCGCAGACGGCGGCGACCTACGATTTCAACATGTGGCACAAAGAATTCTGCGGTAGTGCGTACAAAGAGTGTCCCCGTCCACGGATAACCGATTACGTGGATGATTATCAAGCCGCCGTGAAAGCGATCATGCGGCATCACCAAGAAGGTGTGCCATACCCTTCGGGCGGGCTGATCGTGGCGGGTATGCGGATCAACACGCCGCCGAGCGAGACGGTCGGCAAGGTGCCGGTGATCCCGGCGCAACAGGAGGTTGACGTGGCCGTACCGAGAGTGGGCGTGACCGAGGTGCAGATCATCGGCGGGCAGGTCGTGGTGGTGAGCAATTACGGGCCGGACGAGCGGGATGTGGTAGCCGCGACGGTGAACACCCAGGATCAGGGCGTCGCGATGATCAACAAGCACGGCGAGCGGTACGGGCGCTCGCAGCAGCAGAACACGTTCAAGGATTTCTACCCTATCCCAAAATCCTGACGCCATCGGCCCCCGCGCCCGTGCCGGTCCCGGCACCGACGCCCACGCCCCCGGTGGTGGTGACACCCAGGCCGCAGCCGCAGCCAACGCCGACACAACCACAGGAGGGCATGATGAGTTGGACCCTGATCCGCGAGGTATCGTCCGACAGCAACGCCTACGACCGCTACTGGGATGCCGAGCACGGTGCGGCGGTAGTCTACCGCCAGGGTCGTAGCCTGTTCGGCTTTGCCAACGGCAAGTCGTGGGGGCCGATCGCCATCCCCGACGGGAGCAACACGCAGGCCGTGCGTATCCGTCCCGAGAATGGGCAGTGGTACGTCTACGCATACTGCGATCCGCGCGACGGGGTGCGCGCCGAGTACAAGATGGCGGTCGCGGGGCTCTGATCGCGACGGCGCGAGCGCCGATGCTCGGCGCGACCGTCTGACCGCAACTGGACGCACCGAGGGCCGGAGCGCAGCTATCACCGTCCGGCGATGAGAGCAGATTGAGCGCCCCGGCCCTCTCAATCCATCAGCGTATAGTATAGCAGCAGGAGTCAACCGTGACCACGCCGCCGCTGACCCTCGACCCCTCGACGCTCGCCGCATTCCTGATCGGCACGGCCCTGCCGCTGGCGATCGCCTGGGTGCAGTCGCATTACGCCTCGTCCCGATTCAAGACGCTCTTCTCGTTCCTCGTCTGTGTCGGGGTAGCGCTTATCGTCACCGTGCTCACCAAGGGCTATACCGGCACCTGGGGCACGTCCGCCGCCGACAATGCCCAACTGATCGCGCTGAACATCGTGGCGATCCTGGCGAGCGCCTGGACGAGTTTCGCCCGTTTCTGGACGCCGCTCGGTACCGTTGCTGCGCTGGAACGCACCGGCCCGCAGTTCGGCGCATCCACCGCGCCGGTGCCCGCACCCTAGCCCACTCCGAGGGCCACGCTCCCGGAGTGGGCTCCTCATCCGCAGGGCCGCGAGGCCCAACCTCCTCTCCCCACCTCCCGAGCCCCGGCGCTGCGAGTCAGCGCCGGGGCTCTGCTGCACGCATACCCCCCTTATCGTCGTGTTTCGTGCTTGATCGTCGACATGGTCGTGCCCCGACCGCCTGGCCGGGGAGCTGCTGTGTGTCTAGCGCAACTTGATCCGATCGAGCGGCGACTTCGCCCGTTTCTCCGCGCTCACATCGGCGTCGGCCTGCATGAAATAATTCCTGGTCATCGTCAGGTCGGAGTGTCCGAGGAGCTTCTGGACCGTGAACAGATCCATGCCCGCGCGGATGCAGTTGCGCGTGAACGTGTGCCGGAAACGGTGCGGGTGCGCGTCCGGCACGCCGCAGCGCTCGCCGTGCCGGGTCAGCAGGCGGTGCATCGTGCGCGGGGTCACCGGGCGCTCGTTGCGCCCGAGGAAGAAGGCGCTCTGCGGGTTCGGGTCCATGAGGTGCCGCTTCTCCTGCCACCAGCGCGCGACGTACCGCTTGGCGCGCAGGCCGAGCCAGGTGCTCCGCCCCGCGCGCGTCTTCACCGTGGCCGCCCTGATCCGCAGCTCCCCCGTGGCGAGATCGACGTCGCAGACGCGCAGCTCGCACACCTCCGCGACGCGCAGCCCGGTGTCGAGCAGGAGGGCGAGGATGGCGCGCAGGCGATGGCCGCTCCATCCGCCCGCAACACCGGCGAACAGTCGTCGGATCTCCTCGTCGGCGAACGGCTGCGTCTGATCGGTCACGGCGCGCGGCGGCCTGATCCGGTCGAGCCAGCGCACGTCGATCGCGTACTCGCCCTCCTCTTCGAGCCAGCGCAGGAACGTCTTCGTGGCGACCACGTAGTTGTGCTGCGATTGGGTCGCCAGCCCGCTCGCGCCGAGGTGGGCGAGGTAGCGGCGCATGACCTGGATCGTGATCCCGGAGAGCGGCAGGGTATCGACGAAAACGGCGAAGCGGCCCAGCGCCTGCCGGTAGTACCGGAGGGTCTGGGGCGAGCGGCCCTCGATCTGGCGCGCGAGGAGGAAGTCGTCGAGCGCGGCGCGGATCGCGGTCGAAAACGGGCGAATAAGCGGGTCTGTCTGCACGTTCCACCCCCATATTGGGGGGCGCGCGGGGGCGGGTACTCCCGATTTTCCGCGCCAGGGCCGGCAAAACCCTGGCGTTGGAGCCGACCGCGGGACTCGAACCCGCGACCTGCTGTTTACGAAACAGCTGCTCTACCAACTGAGCTAGGTCGGCGCGTGTTTTTGGCGTCCGCACGCTGAAAAGTTGTTTTGCCAGTCTACCAAGGCTCTCGACGTTGCGACTGTCTCTCCTGTTTTCCGGAGACACACTGTCATCACACTCGGGAAAGTATAGCGAAACTCCTCGCAAAGTCAATCAAAAGTCCCAGAAAGGCGAGCGTAAGTCGGCACACCCACAATGTGAGCTTGCCTCGGCTTAGACGGACAGATTACGGCTAGGCGACGGAACAGCGCAACAACGTCTCCGCCTCGAACGTGGCTGGGGGCCGGTAGGCGAGCGCCGAGTGGGAACGCTGCCGGTTGTAGAAGACTGCGAGCCACTCGGCGCTCGCCGTGCGCGCCCCCGCTCGTGTTGGCCTGCGGTAGGCGTCGACGAGTTCGGCCTTCGGCGTGGCGACGGGGCGCTCGGCCATCGCGTCGTCGGGGCACTCGCGCGCCCGGCGCACCGGGCGGGCGATCCCCCGCGCCGCGAGCGCCTGCCGGTAGGCGGCGGCGGCGTACTGGCCGCCGCGACCGGTGTGGGGGGTGGGGCCAGCACCGGGGCGGCGCGCGTCGAGGGCGAGCTCGGCGCGCGGGTGTCGAGCAGGACGGCCCGGTGGCGCCACCCCCCCGCCGTGGCGACAGACGCGCTGGCCCCCGGTCGGCGCCGGTCGGGGGGGGCGGCTGCCCGCGGGGCGCAGGGCGGCGGGGGTCCGCGGGGCGCCGTGCGTGCGCCGCCGCGAGCCGCGCGGCACGGTCCGGGTCGGCCCGGGCGCGGTCGGCCGGGCGCGCGACGGCGCGCACCCAGCACAGGAGCGTCACGGCATACGCGGCCTTCCCCGCGCGGCTGGACCGCTAGCGGCGCATGAGGCCTCCCGCGCGTCGGTGGTCGGGTCGCCCGGCTACCCCCGGCTTTCGTCGGCGTCGGCCTGGCGCACCCAGTGGCGCAGCGCCTCGGCCCGCAACTCGGCGGGATAGGGCGGGCGGGTCCGCGGCAGCAGATACCTCCTCGACACGAACCACATCATCGAGTATCCGTGTAAGTGAGGCAACTCCACGCCGCCTCTGCCCGGAACTCCGGTGGGTACGGTCGATGGGTGCGCGGCAGCGGGACACCGCCTCGGGTACGACAACCCACTTCTCAAGTTTCCGTAGCAACGGGGCAAGTCCAGTGCCGAACTTGATATGCATTCGCGGATGGTGCCGGAGCGCTATCTCGCCCCCCCTCCTCGCGGGCAACGTCACCACGCCGCCCTGATCGAGCACCAGATGGGTGTCCATCGCTGCCCGCTCAGCCAGGCGGAGCAGTGGCACACGGTGCCGATAAAGTACGGAGTGTCGACCGAGCTACCGCGCGCCTCGAATAAGGGCCGTAATCTGCCTCGCAACGGCAGTCCGTGTTACCATGGCGAGCGTTTATGACATTCCAGTACCCGGACCGATCAGCGATCGGAAGCGTGCTCGTCCGACTGAGGCGGGGCGGTGTGCATGTCCGCATGGTCCGAGGGCTTCGCCGGGTCACTTCCCTCGACGGATGCCGTATCGTCCGGCACGTTCCGCTCAGCCGCGAGCGGCGCGGGCGGGCGCAGGAGGAGCCAGAGGGCGCTGGCGACCAGCACCACCAGGGCGAGGATCGCGAGATTGAGCACGGACGGGACTCCTCTCCAAGAGGGACGGGCGCGGGTGCGCGTCCGGCAAGTATAGTGGGCACCATATCTTACCCTGCGGACATGACATCGTCAGCGCCGCACGGCCATTTGTCGCACGGGCGCGAGAGGGAGCTGACCAGGACCGGCGACCATCGATGATGGAGGGACAGTATGGCGACGCTCGTGCTCATTCACGGTGCCTGGCTCGGTGGCTGGGTCTGGTCGCGGGTCGCGCCCGATCTACGCGCGCGCGGTCATACCGTTCATACGCTCACCCTCACCGGACTGGGGGAGCGTGATCACCTGCTCGGGCCGGATGTCGATCTCGAACTCCACGCGACCGATGTCCTCAATTTGCTGACCTACGAGGATGTCGGGCGCGCGGTCCTCATCGGGCATGGCTACGGGGGCGCGGTGGCACAGCGGGTCGCCGCGCTCGCCCCGGAGCGGATCGGGCGATTCATCTTCCTCGATGCCCTGCTGACGCGCGACGGTGTGAGCCTGCACGCGGCGCTCGGAACCGCCGCCGACGCGCTCCGCACCCGCGTGTACGATGATGACGGCGTGGCCGTCTACGCGCCCGATCGGGGCCTGCTGCTCGATAGTTTGATCAAACGCGACGCCGACTGGGTCGAGGACCGGCTGGTGCCGATGCCGGTCGCAGCCTACGCTACCGCGCCCGACCTCGCGGGGTTCTTCGCGCTGGCATTGCCGACGCTGACCGTGCGCTGCTCGCGCGGCGACCCGGCGGCTGCGGCGCTCAGCGCCGCCTACGACCCCGAGGGGCAGGAGATCGATGGCGGGCATCTGGTGATGATCACCAAACCGGAACCGACCGCCGAGTTGATCGACAATTTCGTGCGCCAGCCCGCCGCGCGCGCGACCCGCACGGATTGACGAGCGGCGGCCATTCTGGTACTATGGGTCGCTGTCAGCCTGTGCGGCCTGGCACTTCTTTGCCTGTCGCCCTGGCCCTTGTTAGAACACGACCGAGCAATGTCGGATTGGGAAGGATAGAAGCGGTGTACGCGGTCATCGAGAGTGGAAGCAAGCAATATCGTGTCAGCGTCGGGCAGACGATCGATGTCGAGCTGCTGACCAGCGAGGCGGGCGACGAGATCGAGATCGACCGCGTGTTGATGGTTGGCGGCGAGGGGGCCGAGCTGCAAATCGGCACCCCGGTCATCGCTGGGGCCAAGGTGGTCGCTACCGTGGCGGAGCACCACCGCGGCGAGAAGTTGATCATCTTCAAGATGAAGGCCAAGAAGCGCTATCGTCGCAAGACCGGCCATCGCCAGGAGTTGACCCGGTTGACGATTAAGGACATCATCGTCTAGTGACGCGAAGCGAGCGGGAATACTCGCTTGTACCCCGCGTTACATCTATAGAACCGCAGCGCGTTCGGAGGTAAAGAACAATGGCCCATAAAAAAGGTGTCGGTAGTTCCCGTAACGGTCGCGATAGCAAGCCGAAGATGCTCGGCGTTAAGCGCTACGGTGGTGAGGTCGTTCGTCCCGGTACGATCATCGTCCGCCAGCGCGGTACGAAGTTTCATCCCGGAAAGAACGTCGGCCTCGGTCGCGACTACACCATTTTCGCGCTGATCGACGGGCAGGTGAAGTTCGAGGCGATCGATCGTACCCATAAGCGTATCAGCGTGTACCCGGTCGCCCCCGTCGCCGAAGCCGCCGATTAGTTCGAGTTCCGGGAACGCACGGACATCGATCCGCGATCACCAAAGAAGGACGAAACCTGTGAAGCAAGGCATCCATCCGAATTACCAGGTCGCCACAGTGAACTGTGCTTGCGGCAACAGCTGGGAAACCCGCTCGACGCGCCCGGTCGTGAACGTCGATATCTGCTCGGTCTGCCACCCCTTCTATACCGGGGAGCAGCGCATCATCGACACCGCCGGTCAGGTCGAGCGCTTCATGCGCCGCGTCGAGGTCGCCCAGGCGCAGCCACGTCGCAAGAAGGTCGAGCGGCGCGACGAGAAGTTGGAGCAGCGTCGTCGCCTCGACGACATGCGCACCAATGAAGAAGAGGTCGAGTTGGCGGTTGCCGATGCGCCGCCGCGTCGCGGTCAGGACACCGCCACGCAACTCGCCGCCGCGATGGCCGGTGCCGACGAGCCGGATACCACGATCGACGAGGCCGCTGCCGAGCCGACGACCGGTAGTAACGGCACGAAGTAACCAAGTTCATCGCCTCACGGCGAAGCCGAGGGCGGGGCGCGGGCTATGAGGGCTGCGCCCCGCCCTTCGCGTTAAGGATCGCGCATTTAACGCGGTGTTGGAGAAACAGACTCTTCTTCATCAGTCGTGGAGAGACGCTGCCATCGAGCGCCATCGCTCACGAGCGGCGCGATGGCTGGCGACCTACGCGATGCCCCCCACTGCCCCGCTTGCCCGACCGCCCCGGCGGGTCGTAGCGACGCTAACAAGGCATTCACCGTCTGGTCATAGGGCACCTCTCCGCCCTGCACGACGAAGAACGAGAGGGCGCAGACGGTCCCGTCGAACTGATGTAGGAAGATGGTCCCCCGTCCGGGCGCGGTCGTCCGCCCGGTGAAGTCGAGGCGCAGGCTATCCTCGCCACGTGCCACCGCCGTCTGCTGGTAATTGCCGATCGCGGCGGTGAAGGTGCTGACGAACGGCAGCGCCACGTCATCGAGGGTATCGCTCGTCCCGATTACCAACGGCGTCAGGGTGATGACCGCCCTCCCGTTCGCTCCGGAGAAGGACCCGCCACTGGTGTCCGCGAACCCTGCGGGCAACATGATCGCACAGCGGCCCTGCACGTCGGTCGCGCTCGCTCCGGTCTGGATGGGCGGGGTGCGTGGAACCAGGGTGGCTGGGACCGCTGTCGCCGTTGCAGGCGGCACCGTGGCGGTCGGCGTGGGGGGGGCGGTGGCGGGCACCGTGGCGGTTGGTGGGGGGAGCGTAACGGTCGGCGCTAGTGGCGTTGCCGTGTTGGTAAGCGCGATCGTCGCCGTCACGGTTGGCACGGGCGCGCTGGTGGGCGCGGCGGGCGTGGTCGCGGTCGGCACCAGCGTGGCGCTGACGGTGGGGGTGGCAGTGGGGTTGGCGGGTACAGTCGCCGTCGGTGGCGGGGCGGTCGGCGTCGAACCCCCGAGTGGTGCGCACGCCGCCAACGCCACGGTCGCTCCCAGCAGTACTACGAGGACGGCCAGCCCCCGATATCGCCGTATCTGCATCCGCGCCCCCCTCATCCATACGCGCCATCGCGGCGCGGTCACCTCGTCACAACGCGACTAACGCCTCAGCGCAACCTTCACGATGCCACTTCCCCTCGCTAGCACCGCTACAGCGGCGCGGGCTGCCTGCGCGCCGCCGCGCCCGATCCCGCCGGTGCGCGGCTACACACGCAGCGCCTGCACCGTCGACCGTGCGTCATCTACTCGCCGAGCGCCGCGCGCAGGCCGCCCGCCGCGCGCAAACGTCGTTCCGCTTCCTCCCGCCCCACGTCCAGGCGCAGCATGACGATCGCGATGCGCGGACGCCCCCCTTGTGCCAACGCCCGTGCCGCCACATCGTCGGCGGCCCCGGTGGCCTCGCGGACGATCCGCACGGCGCGCGCGCGCAGCTTCGCATTCGTCGGCTGCACATCGATCATCAGGTTGCCATAGACCTTGCCGAGGCGCACCATCGTCGCCGTGCTGAGCATGTTCAGCACCAGCTTCTGCGCCGTCCCTGCCTTTAAGCGACTCGAGCCGGTCAGGATCTCCGGCCCGACGAGCGGCGCGATCGGCAGCTCGACCACCGCCGCGAGCGGTGCATCGTCGCGACAGGCGAGCCCGACGGTGAACGCGCCGCGCGCCCGTGCCTCGGCCATCGCCCCGAGCACGTAGGGCGCGCCACCGCTGGCGCTGATCCCCAGCGCCAGATCGTCCGGCCCCGCGTCCGCCACGCGCACATCGGCGCGACCGAGCGCCTCGTCGTCCTCCGCACCCTCGACGGCCTGTGTGAGCGCGAACGGCCCCCCGGCGATGAAGGCGCGCGCCCATTCCGGCGGGGGGCCGAACGTCGGCGGCCATTCCGCAGCGTCGAGGGCGGCCAGGCGACCGCTGGTGCCCGCACCGAAGAGGAGGAGGCGTCCGCCGCGCGCGATCCGCGCCGCGAGCTCGTCGGTGGCGCGCGCGATCTGCGGCACGACCGCGCGTACCGCACCCGCCACGCGCGCATCCTCATCATTCATCAGCAGGAGCAGATCATCCGTCGCCAGCCGATCCAGCTCGGCGCTGCGCGGATTGCGTCGCTCCGTCAGCGGTAGGTCGCGCTCATCCGCCCCGCTCATCGCACCTCCCTCTGCCCGGCGTTCCGCCGCTAATGCGCGGCGAACGTTGGGGCATTGTAGCGGCCCGATCGCTATCCTCCCACCCGTCACATACGCGACCGCCCCTTGCCGCCACCCCTGCCGATCTGCTACTATACTGTTCAACAATACGGTCGTGCGGGTGTAGCTCAGTGGTAGAGTCCCTGCTTCCCAAGCAGGTTGTCGTGGGTTCGAATCCCATCGCCCGCTCTATTCCTTCGTCAGGACGCCAGAAATGGCCGTCCTGATTTATTTTAACCCCCCCCCACGATTCAGGCAGGCACGACCCCCTTATCCATCATTGTGCGGGGGCTATGGCTATGGACGCGATGAAGCCGATCGAACCCTCTCTGCCCTCATGTTGCAAGGCAGGCGTGGGGCAGGGATGCGGGGCGGTGCGACGGCGTGAGGCACGACGGCCTCGCCATCCCATAGGCATGCCGATCGGCGAAGGCCGTAGGAACGCCCCTCGGTTATTGTTCGGCGATTCGGATGCCTTATTCGGCCCGGCCTCTCGTCTATATTTCTATCCCGCGAATAGTGCATAGTCACGATCGGCGCGATCGGCGATTTCATGGCCGGTATCCCCCAGGTGCTACCAGGTGGCCGCACGTCACCGGCGCGCGGCCATCCGCAACGTTCACACGACAAACCGCACGAGCGCCGCGATCGGTCGGGATGCGCGCCAACGCGGTGCCCGCCGCCCGGCGGCGGTGAACGTATGACGACTTCCGCCCATCTGCTACACTATCACTCGGACCGCGCGGGCGCGGCGGCGGTGTGCCGCACGCACTGTGACGCGGCGAGGAGCGGACGATGACGACGGAGCGGCAGGCGCAGCCGGGGTCGGCGGGCGGGACGCTTGATTTCATCAGCCACAGTCAGGAGCAGACGCGCCGACTCGGCTGGCGACTCGGCCAACATGCGCGCCCCGGCGATCTCCTGCTCCTCTCCGGCACCTTCGGCGCGGGGAAGACCGCCCTGGCCCAGGGGCTGGCCGCCGGGCTCGCTGTCGCCGCGCGCGTTACCAGTCCGAGCTTCGCGCTCGTCAACGAGTACGATGGGCGCGTGGCCGATGGGACGCCGGTGCGGCTCTACCACGTCGATCTCTACCGGCTGGAGACGGCGGCGGAGGTCGCGTCGGTCGGGCTGGATGATCTGCTGGCCGATCCGGTAGGGATTTGCGCGATCGAGTGGCCCGACCGCCTCGGCGCGGGAACCCCGCGCGAACACTTGCTGATCGCGCTCGAACCGGTCAGCGATACGAAGCGCCGGCTGACCCTGTCGCCGCTCGGTGCGCGCTATCTGACCCTATTGGCGGAGATCCGGGCGGAGGCATTCGGTGTCGGTTCCTGAACGTGGACCATTGCTGGCGCTCGATACATCGACGGTCAGCGCCGGGATCGCGCTCTATGCCACATCCGGGCTGCTGGCGGAATGCGTCTGGTCGGCAGGGCGCGCGCAGACGACGACGATCCTCGCCGAGATCGCGCACCTGACCGCCCTCTGCGGGTTGCGGCCTGCCGATCTCGGCGCGATCGCCGTGGCGAGCGGTCCCGGCACGTTCAACGGGCTGCGCGTCGGTATGAGCACCGCGAAGGGGCTGGCCCACGCGCTCGGCTTGCCGCTCGTCGGTGTCCCGACCCTCGATGTGCTGGCCTATCCGCATGGCGGGCAGGGATTGCCGGTTCGGGCGGTGATCGTCGCCGGGCGCGGGCGCTATGTCAGCGCCCGCTACGTGCCGCTGGATGGCGCGCTGCGACAGGCCAGCATCTACGCCAATACCACGCTCGATGGATTGGCCGCGCTGATCGACGAGCCGACGCTGGTCTGCGGCGAACTGCCTTTCGAGCATCTCGACCTGTGGCGTCTAATGGCACCACAGGCGCGAATCGCTTCTCCGGCCCAGGGCGCGCGGCGCGCGGGCTTCCTGGCCGAGATCGCCTGGGCGCGTTTGCGCGCGGGCGAGCACGACGATCCGGCAACCCTGGAGCCGATCTACGTGCATGGGCGTGTCGGTGATGCCCCGGTGCGGCCACGCGCCATGACCCCGGCCCTGAACGACGAGAACTGACCGTTACTATCGAGGGACGACGTGCCGTTTGTGATCGAACCGATGACGCAGGACGATGTGGTCGAGGTGAGCCAGGTGGAGCGGCGCTGTTTCAGCAATCCCTGGCCGAGTAGCGCGTATCGGCGTGAACTGCGCGACCCGGAGCATAACTACTATGTTGTCGTGCGCTGGCACCCCGAGGGCTATGCGGAGGCGACCGAGGAGCGGCCCCGTGGGCTGCATCTCCTCCCCTTCATCCGCCGTGCGGATCCGGCGAAGGTGCCGGTCCTCGGCTTCGGCGGCATGTGGATCATGTTCGATGAGGCGCATATCACCACGCTCGGGGTCGAGCCGACCTATCGCGGACGCTCGCTGGGCGAACTCCTCTTCGCCACGCTCCTGGACGAGGCGATCCGGCGCGGGGCGCGCTGGGTGACGTTGGAAGTTCGCGTCTCGAATGTGAGCGCGCAGGCGCTGTACGAGAAGTACGGCTTCACCAGGCAGGGCTTGCGGAAGCGGTACTACAGCGATAACGGCGAGGACGCGCACATCATGTGGTCGCCGCCCCTCAACGAGGCGCCGAGCCGCGAGCGCCTCGCCGCGCTGCGCGATACCCTCGCGGCGAAGCTGGCGCGCTGGCGCGACGAGGCACCCCGCCCGACAAGCAGCGGCATGGCCGGGCGAGATTGAGCGACGACGAGCGCGAGCGTGTGCGATAGCGAGGTGCGATGACCACGATCCTGGCGATCGAGACTTCCTGCGACGAGACGGCGGCGGCGGTCATCCGCGACGGACGGCAGATGCTGTCGAATGTCGTCGCCTCGCAGATCGAACTGCACCGTGCCTATGGCGGGGTGGTGCCGGAACTGGCTTCGCGACACCACATCACCGCGCTCGATGCGGTCGTGGACCGCGCGCTCACCGGGGCCGCGCTGACCCTCGACGATATCGACGCCCTGGCGGTGACCGAGGGGCCGGGTCTGGCGGGGGCGCTACTGGTCGGCGTGAACTGGGCCAAGGCGGTGGCCTGGGCGCGCGGATTGCCGCTGCTCCCGGTTAATCACCTGGAGGGGCACATCTACGCGAACTGGCTTTTCCAGACGGGAGAAGATGAGCAGACACCCACGCCCACGTTCCCGCTCGTCTGCCTGGTCGTCTCGGGCGGCAACACCGAACTGCTGCTGATGCGCGATCACGGTCTCTACGAGATCCTGGGGCGTACCACCGACGATGCGGCGGGGGAGGCGTTCGATAAGGGCGCGCGCATCCTGGGCCTGGGGTATCCCGGTGGCCCGGCGATCCAGCGCGCGGCGGTGGCGGGCAACCCGGGGCGTTATCGCCTGCCGCGCGCTCGCCTCGCCGGGCCATATGACTTCAGTTACAGCGGGGTGAAGACGGCGCTTCTGCGCGCGACCGAGAAGCATCGCCTGACGGAGCCGGGCGGCGCGCGCAAGGGCAAAAGTGCCGGGGTCGCCCCGCTGGAGGCCCAACCCTTCCCGCTGTACACGCCGCCGCGCTTCGGCCCAACCCTGCCGGTTGCCGATCTGGCGGCGGCCTATCAGGAAGCGATCGTCGAGCCGCTGGTGGAGAAAACGGCCCGTGCCGCGCGGGCGGCAGGCGCGACGATGGTGCTGCTGGCGGGTGGGGTGGCGGCGAACACGCTCCTGCGCGAACGGCTTGGCGGCGCGCTCGACCTGCCGCTCCGCTACCCGCCGCTCGCGCTCTGCACCGACAACGCCGCGATGATCGGTGCGGCGGCCTACTACCGCTTCCCCGCCCCGCCGACGGTCGATCTCGCCCTCGATGTGCGCCCGAACTTCGAGCTGGTCTGAGCGTGCCCCGAGGCGGCTACGGCTTGTCGTCGCGCTGCGGATCGAGCGAGAGATAGCCGGTGCGCCGCTTGTTGAGGCGACCGAGCTCGGCCATGCGCAGCAGGGTCGTCTGGCTCATCACCAGGATCGTATCCTCGACGTTGAGCTGATCGGGACGTGCGTCCTCACCCTGCCCCGCCTCCTCGCTGGCCGGGCGCGCGACATCATCGCCATACCATTCGATGCTCATCGCGCTTGTCGCGCGCCCACTCGCTGCGGACGCTTCCTCCTGTATCGGCGGTGCAGCCCGGTCGGCGTTCGTGCGAGGTCCTGGGGATCCCGCTACCCGGCTGTTCGTCGGCCCGGGCGCGACGGCGAGCGGACCGTGTCCTTTGGCCGTCGCCTGTGGGGGCATACGCTCGACCGCAGCGAGGGGCGGTTCGGGCGCGATCGTCTGTGGCGCTGACGGTACCGGTGCGGCGATCGGCGTGCTCCGCCGCGACGGCTCCTGCGGTGCGCGTGCCGAAGCTGCGGGGAGCGCCACTTCGGCGGCTGCCGGGTGCATCGTGGGCGCGTCCGACGCGGCGCGCGAGGACACGGCGGTCGTCGCGCCATCCGGCTCGATGGCGGTGGGAGTCTCGACCCTGGGCGCGAGTGCCGCTCCCGAATCGCGTGCAGCGGCCACATCCGGCTCGGCTTCTCCCTCTTCGCGCGGCGATCCCGGCGCGGAAGTGGCGATGGTAATCGGTTCGAGCGGGATCGGTTCCCCGGTGGCGTCGTTCATCACTCCGAGCAAGCGCACGAACGTGTCGACGAGTTGGGGATCGTAGCGGCTGCCCGCTTCGCGCCAGATTTCGGCGATCGCCATGCTCCGACTGAGGGCAAGACGGTAGGGGCGCTCGTTGATCATCGCCTCGTACCCTTCGGCGATGGCGATCAGGCGCGAACCGAAGGGAATCTGATTGCCGCGCAACCCGCCAGGGTAGCCGTTCCCGTCGTAACGCTCGTGCGCGTGCTCGACGAGTGGGATGATCGCTTCGAGCGCCGGTATCTGGAGCAGCATCAGCTTGCCGACTGTGGGCTGCTCGCGCAGGATCGCACGCTCTTCGGCGGTCAACTCCCCCCGCTTACCGAGAATATCGGACGGTAGGCCGATCTTGCCGACATCGTGCAAGGTTCCCGCGAGTTCGATCGTCCGCGCCTGATCGGGATTGAGGCCGCACGCCTCGGCGAGCGCCCGCGCGTAGCGCCCGACCGCATAGCCATGCCCGGGACGCGCCCGATCGTGCGCGTCGCCCGCCATCGTCAGCGAATCCAGCAGTGCCTGGAAGACCTGCTCGACCTGTTGCGTGCCGTTCGATGATGCGCCGTCTGGACGCACCGCCGCTTCCGACCGCTCTTGAGCTGGCGACTCCATATCGCCCAATCCGCGCATCCGAATCTGATCGCGCCCCATGCGGCGGGCGTAGGCGACGGTATGGGTCGCCGATTCCAGCAATTCCGCACCGGATGCGCCGTCGTCCGGGTAGCCGACCGCGCCGCCGCTGATTGTCAGGCGCAGGCGGGCCGAGGCGGCCAGCTCCGGTTGTCGGCTATCGAGGACCGTCCTGATCCGCTCGCCGACACGTAGGGCGTCGGCTGCGCCGCTGACGGGCAGGATAACGAGCAAGGCATCATCCTCGCCCCCCCCCAGGAGATCGACCTCGCGGATCGATTCGCGCACGATCCCGATCAAATACGCGCGCAGCGCGACGAGGCTTGCCGCATCCACCCGCTCCGCCCACTGCTCGTTGCGGTCGATGGTCAGCAAGAGGACGGCGAGCGGGTGCTCGAAGCGGCGGGCACGTCCGATCTCCTCATCGAGCCGCCGTACCATCGCTGCGCTATCGGGTAACGGCGCGATGAGCGACGATCGTTCTTCCGGGGTACCTGTCGGTAGCGTTGGTGCGGTGGCGCCCATCGGCGTGCCGGGCGGAGCCGATCTTTCTGCGCTGTGGTGTGGCGCTGCGGTCGGTGTTGGTGCGGCGGCGGACTCTTGCGGCGGCGTGAGCGCGCGTTGCGCCGTACTGCGTTCGTCGTGCTGCCGCTCGAAGACGATCGCGGCCAACGCCGCACAGGCGACCAATGCCGTGCGCGCATCGTCGCCGAATGTCGCCTCTTCACCCCCCTCCGTATTCAACCCGGCCACCGCCAGGATGCCGCGCGTCTCGCCTGCACTGATCGCGGCGCAGAGCGCGATCGGGGTGAGTCCCAGGCGGGCATCCCAATCAGCCCCGCGCTCCAGTGGTCGATCGGTCGTGACCATCACCGCCTCAGGGGTGCGGAAAGCACGCATGAGCGCTGGCGAGGTGCTGATACGCAACTCCGGTAGATCGCTCGGTCGCCAGCCGTCCAAGGCGGCCCAGGCGAGGAGTGCCAGCTGCGGATCGTGCCCCTCGTCCTGCTCGACCGCCCAGAGGACCGCCCGGCGAGCGCCGGTGGCTGCGGTCGCCCATTCGACAACGCGTCGTAAGGTGTAGGTGTGCTCCTCGCCACGCGCAACGAGACGCGCGGCGGCGGCGAGAAATGCCCCGCTCGCCCAGGTGTTGCGCTCACCCTGTGGCATGGCCGTGTTGTCGCCTTGCGACCTGGGTGGCGCGGCGGGCGCTTCGGTCGGCGTCGCCGCTGGCGGGTTCGCCGCCGCATGGTGCCCGGTCTCCTGCGTCCGCTTCCGGCGCAGTAATGCCCCCCCATCCCACCCGCAAACCCCTCTTGCTGCGCCGGTATCCCGGCGCGCGTCGTTCCATACGCTGTGGATCGCGTATCGTCGGGTGTATAACCCGCACGGTGGCGATCTATCGTATGGTATCAGGGTACGGTGTGGCGCGTCACCTCCCCATCCCCTATGGGTACTAACTGGCGACTATCGTTCGGACGAAAGGGCACCACCGTGGCAGGGAGATCGCGCCGGTGGCGGCGTTGCGGGGTCAGCGCGGGAGGTAACCGAGCGGATCGACGTAGACGCTATTTCTGACGACGATGAAATGGATGTGCGGGCCGGTGGAATTGCCGGTCGTGCCCATCAGCGCGACGACCTGACCGCGCGAGACGCGCTCGCCCTTGCTGACGAGCAGCGACGACGCATGGCCGTACCACGTCACGAAGCCATTCTCATGATCGATGCCGATCGCGTTCCCCAGGCCACCATTCCAGCCGGAGTAGATCACCACCCCGCCATCGGCGGCGAGCAGCGGCGTCCCCTGCGTATTGGCGATGTCGAGACCATTGTGACCGCCGGGTCCGTAATACGCCGGGTTATCCCCGAAATAGGTGGTGAGCGTGCCGGTCGCCGGCCAGATGAAGGAGCCGACCGCGTTCGTCGCAACGGCTGGTGCGGCGGCGACCGGGACTGCGCTCGGCGAGGGCGCGGCAGCGGGGACCGGTTCGGCGGGTGGTGCCGCGATAATCGCCGGAGGGGGGGCGGGTGGCGTCCCACCGGGCAGGAAAACATCCTGCCCTGGTACGAGCGGACTGCCGCCACCGAGCCCATTCGGCGCGAAGGCGGTGATATCAGTCACCTTCGCGCCGTAGCGGTCGGCCACCGTTGCCAGCGTGTCACCGCTGGCGACATGGTAGATGACGCCATTGAGCGGCGGGATGACCAGCGGTTGCCCGACCACGAGAACATCGGCGTTCGTCAGGCTATTGGCCCAGACGATCGTGCTCGGCTGCAAGCCGAAGCGCTCGGCGATCGACCAGAGGGTGTCGCCATTCCGCACGGTGTACCGCTCGGTCCGCTCGCGCGTCGGCAGCTGTCCACCGACCACCATGACATAGCTGTTCGGGATCAGATCCTCCTCGCCCGCGACATTGTTGGCGCGGTAATCGGTGATCGCGCCCGTCGCAACCTTGTACTTGGTCGCGATCGCCGCCAGCGTGTCGTTGCTCTGGACCTGATGGAGCATCCCGTCGATCGGCGGGATGCGCAGCTTCGCCCCGGCGGTGAAGGGCTTATCCGCATCTTGCAGGCCGTTTGCCCACAGGAGCGTGGTGACCTTCAGGCCGAAGCGTGTGGCGATCTGGGCGGGCGTTTCGCCCGCCCGTGTCTCGTAGGTGGCGATGCGCAGGCGGACGGCGGTGATCGGCAGGGGCGGGCGGGTGAAGTAGCCGGTGTCCGGGGCGCGCTCGACGGGCGTCGCGGTGTCGATCGTCCCTTGCGGACTCAGTGGTACGCTGAGATCGACGGTCGTCCCGGCCTCGAAGCGTTGTTGGCCGCGCAGCGTCGCGTCCCAGAAGCCGCCGCCCGCCACCACCGTCCCGACGATGCCGAAGACGAGGAGATGCGGTAGCAGGCGCAGGAGCCCGCGCGAGAAGCGCGGCGCCCTGGCCCCGCCGCCCGGACGATTGCCGCCGACCTGGTGCCCGCCGGGCGCGCTATATTTTTCTGTGGGCGGGGCCGACCGGCGCGGCGCCGACGGTGTCGTCCCCGGCGGGGCGGGCGCGGTCACCAGCGCGAGCGTGCGAACGCCTTTGTTGCTATCCGACCGATCCAAGCGCCGTACCCCTTCGCGCACACCTCCCATGCCGGGGCGCATCGTGCCGCCGACCGGGGAATTACCGTAGAACGTACGCGAGAATACCACCGCATCCGGCGCGTTGTCAACGCGCGGGGGCTTACTGTCCGTTCACGGTGATGGTGATATCTCGTGGCGCACGCTCCGGTGCGGCGAAATGGCTTATCGAGAAGCGCGACCCTTATCAGGGGTCGCGCTCGCGTCGGTGGATTGATTGCGACGAGCAGATGCCCGCCTGTGGCTCAGGAGCGCTGCGCCTGTACGAACTGGCGGATGCGATCGACACGGTGGATCGAGTCGATCTTGCGGATCGTGCCGGAGCGGGAGCGCATCACCAGCGATTGCGTGTGCGCCTGCTGCCCGATGAAGCGTACCCCCTCCAGCAGCTCGCCGTCGGTAATGCCGGTGGCGGTGAAGAAGAGATCGTCGCCACGCGCCAGGTCTTCGAGGTAGAGGACACGATCCATGTCGACCCCGGCGGCGATCGCCGCTGCGCGCTCCTCGGCGGTGCGCGCCCAGAGGCGGCACTGCATCGCCCCGCCGAAGCAGCGCAGCGCGGCGGCGGCGATCACCGCCTCCGGCGCGCCGCCGATGCCGAGCAGGATGTCGCCGCCGTCGCCGCGCGCCGCCTGGATCGCCCCGGCCACATCGCCATCGGTGATGAACTTGATCCGCGCGCCGACCTCGCGGATCTCGTGGATGATCCGCTCGTGGCGCGGACGGTCGAGGACGATCGCCGTCAGGTCCGTCACGCGCATCCCTTTGGCGGCGGCGACGGCGGCGAGGTTCTCGGCCACGCTCTTCGTGATGTCGATCGCATCGGCGGCTTCCGGCCCGACCGCGATCTTCTCCATGTAGTAGATGCCTGGGGGGGCGCTGTAGAAGGCCCCGCGCTCGGCGAGCGCCACCACGGCGATCGCGTTCGGCATCCCGAGCGCCGTCAGGCTCGTGCCGTCGATCGGATCGACCGCGATATCCACCTGCGGCGGGTGGCCGTTGCCGACCTCCTCGCCGACGTAGAGCATCGGTGCCTCGTCTTTCTCCCCCTCGCCGATGACAACCACACCCTCCATCTCGATCCGACCGAGGGTGTAGCGCATCGCCGCGACCGCCGCGCCATCGGCGGCGAGCTTGTCGCCCCGTCCGACCCATTGCGACGCCGCGAGGGCCGCCGACTCGGTGACCCGGACCAATTCGAGCGCGAGATTCCGATCGGGGGTGACGCGCGCCTCGTTCGTCTCCGTCGTTGCCATCGTTCGTGTCCTCTCCCTGTTCCGCCGCGTCTCTGAGGCGGCCAATAGGCGCATGATACTATGCTGTGGTGGGAGGATGCGGCAGACCGAAATGTTATTCGCTACGTATCCGCATCCGCTACGCACGATAAGTGCTGAGACTCAGTTGCGCTCTGGGGCTCTCTTTTCAACTGCATTGCATGAATGAAGCGATCGGCCAGTCTCGGCAGCGACGGCAAATAAAGACGTAGAGTTCTCCCGCGTCGCCGAGCATGATTCCGGTGCTGCGATCGGCGGATTGTAATGCGTATAGGTAGCGATATTTCACTTGTAACTCTTCGATTGACATACTGGTTGCCTGGATGTCCTCGATTGGGCACCATCGTAACCACTCTCTGCCAAAAAAATCTAAACTGGCTATGGTGAGAAGATGTTCCATAGCGTGGCCACAGTCGCAATCAGGGATCCAGGAGCCTTGAATCCAGTGTGGGTAGCCGCCAAGTTTCGTTCCTGGTGCCGTGCTCAATTCGGAGAAATAAATCGATTCGTTCTCGTTCTCCGCCTCCCACTGTTGTAGTATGCCACTCAGCGCCTCCGGCAATTCATTTCCATCGGGATATTCGGTAACCCGCTCAGGATGTAATTGGCAGGGGTGCGGTCGATAATCCTCCTCGATCGGCGTGGGGTATGGTATTTGTCCCAGCGGAGTAGTGATCTCCGCTTCAGCGCGCCAGAGAACTTTGCAGACGGGCGCACAAACGCTCACTTCATGGTCGTTCGGGCACCAGAGTAATTGGAAGAGGTCAGTGCCCTCTGGGAAATCCAGTTCAGGGAATTCGTCGCGCCGGAGTTGAAGTACGGGAATATATACGTGCTTGTGAGGAGGAGAGATGGGTTCCTCCCATTCCCATAGAAAACCTCCGTAGGGGACTCCCGTATTCATACGGGAGGGGAATACGGAGCACTGCCCCGCGACGATAGACAACGTGCCGTTTTTGGCGTCAGTACTGGGGAAAATGGTATACTTA
>JAABUN010000946.1_pt1 | contig 70031 bp, 69 predicted proteins | sample 5559311 | NCBI WGS metagenome assembly JAABUN01 (sample SAMN10711877, study PRJNA513370) | rock metagenome | isolation source: Antarctica rocks | place: Antarctica: Victoria Land, Siegfried Peak sud | reverse complement strand
GAGCGCACTAGAGTTTGCAATCTTTCTTTTTGTTCAAAATTTAGAAATCCTTTTGCAGGCATCACTCCCTCCAGACCCTTGTACTTCAAGTTTTCATTTTATACCTTCTAAAGGTCTATTAGCTTACAAGTTTGTTGCTCGACTTAGGACAGAAGGCTGAGATGCTTGCTACACTAAGTTAGCTCTAACCTAGCTTCAAGCTTTAATGACGTAACTTAGCTACGACTATAACTTAGGGGCGATAGTGCGATCGCGCCTTAGGCTTGAGCAAGTAAACTTGAAAAAGTCTTTAAGATAATTCATGAGCGATTTTTCCTCTCAAGTCGATCCCCAAGTAGAGCGCAGCAAGTTTGTAGAGCCACACCTGCGCTCAGATCCACCTTTAAAAATGGTAGAAACAGCCTTTTTAGCTAGTGCTGCCAGCTTGATTTATTTTATTAATTATTACTTTCCTCTAGGCCCTGTATTGCAAATATTTTTCCCCGTACCCATTGCCTTACTTTATCTGCGTTGGGGCAATCGAGCGGCTTGGATGGGGGCTTTGGTTTCGGGATTGCTGCTTTCGGTACTAATGGGACCTACTCGCAGTATTGTTTTTGTTGTGCCTTATGGCTTGATGGGAGTGCTGCTAGGTGCAAATTGGAAACGTCGCTCATCGTGGATTGTTTCTATTGGTTTAGCAACTTTATTAGGCGCTTTTGGGGTATTTTTCCGGCTGTGGTTATTGCTTGTTTTGTCGGGGGAGGACGTTTGGGTATATTCCATTACCCAAGTTACAAATTTACTAGAATGGATATTTCTTAAGGCAGGATTATTAACGCAACCAAGTGTAGTTTTGGTGGAAGCAATAGCGATCGCTGTAGTATTTTTCAATAATTTTCTTTACTTATTCGCCGTACATCTAGCGTCTTGGTTTTTGTTTGATCGTTTGGGTAATCCTATTCCTCGCCCTCCCCATTGGGTACAAGTCTTGATGGATTATGAAGGAGAAGAATAGCAATCAGGGAAAGGCGCATATTTTTCTTACTTCTGCTTTCTACCTATGATTCGCGTTTACACTCAGTTGGAACAAGGGATGCAGTGGTTGCAACGCTATCGAGGTAGGCGACCTGTATTTGCTTGTGTTTTAGGTTTTACGGAGACTGGTTTGATTCCTGGCATTTCTGCGGCGGGTGCAACTCCTCAAGATCGTCAGTACACTTGCATTGCTGATGCGGAATTTTTGTATAACGGAGTGCAACTATATCCGCAATACCCCTTACCTCCTCTCCAGGCTGGCGCTTCACCTGTACTAATTTCTCGTGCTATTGTTGATGAGCTCTCCCTGCCAATCTATTTATTTAATGCGGGATTACCCCACTCGCCCGTTGTGCCAACTATAGATTTGGGTGGTAGTCCGGCTAAGTGTTTGAGTCAAGGCTGCGCTCTAGAACTAAAAACGGTGCAGCATTTACTAGAGCAAGGTTTGATTTGGGGTGAAAAGCTGGCGGAAATTACAGCACAAGGGTATGTAATTATCGGTGAGTGTGTTGTTGGGGGAACTACCACCGCTCTTGCGGTTTTAACAGGCTTAGGTATTGCAGCTACAGGAAAAATTAATAGCAGTCATCCAGTTTGCAATCATGCCCAAAAATGGCAAATAGTGCAAGCAGGGCTAAAACAAGCAAAATTATTGATTGGGAAAGATGCTTTTAGCGATCCAATGCAGATAGTCGCCGCCGTCGGCGACCCGATGCAGGTTGTAGTTGCTGGAATGGCAATTTCTGCCAGCCGCTATGGCGGTGTTTTACTAGCTGGAGGGACGCAAATGCTTGCTGTATACGCTTTGATTCAAGCTATTGTCAAAGCCTACGATCTAGCTTGGCAACCGACGCAAGTTGTTGTTGGTACTACCCGTTGGGTAGCAGAAGATCCGACAGGAAATACAGTCGCACTAGCGACAGAAGTTGCTAATGTACCATTACTTGCCACCCAATTAAGTTTTGCTAGCTCTAAGTATGAACAACTCCGGGCTTACGAACGAGGATTTGTAAAAGAAGGTATGGGCGCAGGTGGTGCTTGCATTGCCGCTAATTTAACTCAACGTTGGCAGCAAACAGAAACTCTCCAAGCGATTGAGAGTTTGGTTGGCCAATATTTAGCTAATTAAATACTAATTAAACAACAATATTTTTTAGTGGATTCTTTGAGCAAGTAATTGTTCTTCCAAAGCAGCAATTCGGTTGTAGGCGGCAGTTAATTGGGCTGTCAGCCTGCGGATTTGAATTTCTGGGGTTAATTCCTTTTCACCAGACTTGTGTGCGTCTGTTGAATTGTTATCAGTGAGAACATCTTTATGTTCCATCGCTGACTTATGACTGCTGTAACCCAAACTTGGGTAGCGCCCAGTATTTTCTGCTGATACAAAGAAGTTGCCGTTTCCATCTTGCATTGGCGTTAAACGGCATTCGGACAAAGCATCAGCAACTTGACCATTTAGTTGATCTACAACTTGGTACAGGGCATCTACTTTTTGACTTAAAGTTGTGACCTGTTTTTGTAATGGCTCCATTTGACACCCCTCACTGCTTGCTTGAAAAGATCTGTCTTCTTATCCTAAACAATGATTGGGGAAAGTATAGTTTACTTATAAATCATTTAACTATTGCAAATATTACTTTTATATTGATACATTAATATTTACCTCTAAATGAAAGTAAATACTAGAGATTAGTAGTAATCGTGATGTTTGGGTATTTTAGTTGAACTGACTTGCATTTATAGTTAAAAACAATCCTTAATGCTGATTTTTAAGTGTTAGCCCCAGTCATATTTGAGCTAAGTACGAAAAATAAGTTAATAACAGAGAAAATATAGTCATAGCAATATAAGATGAAGTCGCCATGATAGAACAGGAAATCGGATGTTAAGTTTTGACGAATTTTTTAATGCTTGTAGTGGTTTATGGAAAACCGAGCGAATTTATCATTCCTTACTCGAAGAGCAAATAGAAAGGTCTTATACAGAATTTAGAGTAGAGTTGATTAGTCAAGCCCAAAAACAAGAGATTTTGACGCAATCTGACATTAGCAATTTAGAAACAGCAAAACTGATAGAACAAAAAAAATTCCCAGGATTTGCGATTACCTTTGACACGCGATCAGAAACTGGGGAAACTGTATCAATGAGCTTGCAAGCGTTATTTATTCCTGATACCTATTTGCCTACCCAAGCTCTAACTCCAGAACTCCCACCGCCACCACTAAGCGCCCAAGTAGCGCTGGAACCCGGATTAATTCAAGGCTTTTACCTGCGGGATAAAGGTTACTCGGAAGCAGGGGCGATTTCTGGAAGATTTAGTTATCAACCAGTTCGTCAAACCTTAGAGATGACAACTTATTATCAGCGTTCTGTAGCCGTCGATCAGATGCGTTTCGTTACTCCAGACGTGAGAATGCGGACAATTGTCACCTATCAGCGCCCGCCAGAGGGGAAAATACCAACTACGATTGATTTAATTGGTTTTGGTGTGGAGCGGCGCTACAGCGCTTAAATTTATGAATCGCAGGGATTTAATCAAAGCGGGAACGATCGCGCTGTTGCAGTTACTCGCAGGCTGTAATAGTAAGGGTAAAATGCTGCAAGTGCAGTTATTAAAAGGTTCTATCCCTGCTCAGTTGTTGGCGCAATTTGAGGCTAATCTAAAACAACCTGCTGATTTAGAGTTTACCCCGGTCGAACAGTTAGTAGCTGCCTTTGACTTATTGAAGTTGTGGCATCAACCAAAAGCAGAAACGAGTAATAGCCCTTGGCAGTTACCAGCAATTCCTTTCATCAATTCGCCAGCGCCAGAAGTTGCGGACTTAGTGACTTTGGGAGATTTTTGGTTAACTGATGCGATCGCACAAAAATTGATTCAGCCTCTAGAAATCACGGATTTACCCCAGTGGGAAAAGCTACCACAACGCTGGCGAGAACTCGTTAGGCGTAACGAACAAGGCTTTCTCGATCCCAGAGGCAAAATTTGGGCAGCGCCCTATCGTTGGGGTAATACAGTAGTTGCATACAACCGTAACAAGTTCAAGTCTTTGGGGTGGACACCGACAAATTGGAGTGACTTGTGGCGCGAAGAATTACGAGGTCGCATTTCTTTACCCAATCAGCCACGTGAAGTAATTGGCTTAAGCTTAAAAAAACTTGGCTACTCCTACAACACCACAAACTTACAGCAAGTTCCAGGATTAGAAAAACAACTAAATGCCCTCCATCAGCAAGTAAAGTTTTATAGCAGCGATCGCTATATGGAACCGCTAATTTTGGGAGACACTTGGTTAGCAGTGGGCCCGTCAACCGATGTCATCCCAGTTATCCAACGTCATCAAGAAATTGCCGCAATTGTTCCTCGCTCTGGAAGCGCAATTTGGGTGGATGTGTGGGTAAGCCCCACAAAAAGTAGTGCTGATCGCCGTTTGGCACAACAATGGATTGATTTTTGCTTACTACCTCAAAGTCAAAAGCAAATTTCTATATTGAGTAAAGCCTTGTCGCCAATCGAAGTCGCAATCAACCCCGCAGATATTCAAGAGGGATTAAGAAGCTTACTGCTAGTTGAAGCCGCAACTTTTGCCCAAAGCGAATTTTTATTACCCCTACCCAAAGAAACTATGCAGCAGTACGAGTCGGTTTGGCAAGCAATGAAGCTCTAATTACTCGTTGTAGAACCGCGAACGCTTGCTTTACCCAAAGCATTGAGATCCGCCATACGACACAAGCGAGGCTGAATACTGAAGTTACAAGTATAAGTAGCTAAGAGTTCTTGTTGATAATTAAATACTCTGACGTTGTAGCCGTAATCACGGGCAACATTGCCAAAACTATTTACAAATTCGTAACGCTCTACATAATCTAGCAAGCTCCAAATTTGCCGATTAACAATTAAGTCTATACGTGGTGTTCTGGTGCCTGTTGCTGGGTAAGCTAACCAATTGTCTAGCAACTTACCGCCAAATTGCTCTTTGGCCCACCATAAGCTAGGAATAGTTAATTGTTTTTGAGAAATATTACTTGCTGTAATTACACCATTTTTGACTGCATTGGGAGCCAACAAGCCTAGCTCCAGAGGTGCATTAGTTGGTGGAGGAACTACAGGAGCTTTGGCGTTAGCAGCAGGCAGTGCTGGTGGCATAAAAATCGCCGTAACTAAGCCAGTAGTTAGCAATAGTAGCGATTTTGTCTTCACCAAAAAGTGCGATCGCATAATTTGATGACTGGTTAATGTTCCTACTACTAACTTAACAGCACCACCTATTACTTGGCGTAAAAGTAATTAAGCTCTTTGGCGGTTGGCTTTGAGCGCCTTATTGGTTTGTCTCCAGATTAAAATAAATATTGTCCCAGAAACCAAAGCCCCTAAAACTGATTTAATTGTATTTTTGAGCAGTAGCCGTTGGGCGTTTGAGCGATTATTTGCTGCTTGGGTTTGTAATTGCCTTTTACCATCAGCAATTCTTGTTAGCAACTGAGTTTTTAGCTGATCAACGTTTTGAGTAGGTACAGCGCCGGCTTGGGGATTAAGGCGCGTCAATACACTTTGAATTTCCGCAGGTGTGGTTGCTTTATTGAGTACCCCTTCCAACTGTTGCAATTGATTGGCTTGTTGAGTGACTCTAGTATTGAGTTCTTGAGCGCTTTGCGTGTCGAGTCTCCAACTAGCATTAATTCCTAAAGGTACTAATAAGAAAAATAATAATCCCACGACTATACAAGCCCAGGATAAAAATTTAAACACTTTTAGGCTTTTTTCGCCAGAAAATACTAGCACTGCGCCTAATAAAGGTACAGGTACGCGCTCAACCAAACTTCTGACCATTTGAAATTCCCAAGCGGGGTTTGTAAACAGCGCTGGTACAAAAACATCAATAATGTCAAGGAATGACAAGGCTAATAATGCGTAACCGACGATGCGAAAAAGAGGAGCGAACCACCATTCATTATTGTTTGCTTTTGTCACGCAGACGAAACCTTGTTTTACTAAAATTAATCTTGACTAAAAATCATTCTTGGGGATAGTGTAGAATCCACCACTGATACCAAGAAATCCACGCTTTTTCTAGAATGGCATAAGCAGCCTGGGGCGAAGACTTATTTAAGGGTATGGAAAAATGGCTCCATAAGCAACGAGTATCCCGAAGGCTTTGCTGACCTAATAGCCAAGGAATTGTGCGACTAGATAGTAAATCGTAACGAGCGCGATTGTCGTTAAACTGCTGCCTAGTTAAAGTGCTACCACCTCGCGGGTTCATACAGGCAGTTAGATATGCGCGGTTTTGGACAAGGTACATACCATAAGTTCCTACTCCTTGTTGTTGGCGAACAACGAAGGATTGTTCGTTAGGTGCGGTGCCGATAGAACTGTAGTTTCTTAAAAACAACTTGTATTCGCCCTGACTTTCCAATTCATAAATCGTTTCAATATCTAAGGGCAGATTGTTTTGGATATAGCGATACTGTTTACCTCTATCAAGGGGTTTACCTATAACTTGACCCTCTTCAGTAGTTCTACTTATAAACCGTTTACTTGCTTGGAGTTGCCATCCGCTCAAAGGTACAGTTTGGGGAAATACAACAGGGGTAAGCCGCCGTTTGCCAATGTTTGGATCTACAAGTAATTTGCCCAAAGCTAGAGTAGTACTTGCAAAAGTAAATATCAGTAACGATATACGCAACTGCTTGGACTTCATGAACTAGGCAACTCCATTTGTTCGTTGCGATCGCGATCTTGTTTGGTAATCAAGTAACAAAACCCACCAAAAAGTAAGGTGCAGAGCAAAAAGAATATCTCTGATCCTGTACCCGTATGCCAGTAATTAAAGGCTGTAGGAGTTGATTTTGCTACTAAAAAAGCCATCAGCGCTACCCTTACAGAATTAACTAAGAAAGCAATAATGACGGCGACAAATGGGATAATAAGTCTTTTGACTAAGCTTGTGGGAAACATAACAAGAAATAGGACGGCCAACTTTACTAACTGCGATATAGTTTCCATTCCCGAACAGCCTGGATATACTTCAACTGCTCCAGTGGGCATAATAATATTTACACCTTCGCGCAGAACTGGAAACCCTAAGTAAGATAAGAATGCAAAGGAAAATTTTGCTGTAATTATTGATATATCTAAGCGTTGTGAGATATACCCTACAGGTATATTAAAAGCAAAAATAATTAGTAGTTCTAACCAATATTGACGCAACCCTTTAATGCCTGAAGCCAGGAGTGCTAGACCAAGAAAAACTATAAATGGTGTAAGTTCTACAAAGGAATCAATAGCAGCAACATAATTACTTCTGAGCAGGGCAAAAGCAATTAGTAAAATACCTAACAAACTTGAGAAGATATCGCTTTCAAATTTTAAAGTTTGACGTTTTTCGGCTAGTAAAGAAAACACTGCCCCCAAACCTAGCAAGCTGATAGTTAATTGACTTAAGTTACCATCAAGCCTCATGTATAAAGTGATATAGACCGCAGTCAGGCTACTAGCGATCGCCAATAACCAAAACTGAGTGTTTTCTAGAGATTTTATCGCCGCCAGCGAATTGTTTTTCATAGTTTTAATCGAGTAAGCTAATTTTCTTTTGGCGAAAAGCTACCTTGCTTTTCTAAACGTTACTTTTTATACCTATCCCCACAAGCGACGACGGGGCGAACCGTTGAGCTTTTGGTGAGCATCAGCCAACAAAGTAGGAATATCTAGTCTTTCGGGACACCGAGGTAGGCAGTCGCCGCAGGTCGTGCAACGGTTACCTTTACTACCAGGGAACCAATGACCAGCATTTTCCAACATTGCGTATCGGTAATTACCATAGTCGCTCATATCGTAGGCGATCGCAAGATTACGTAAACGCAAAATTTCGGGAATATTAATGTTTTCAGGGCAAGGCAAGCAGGCGTAGCATTGGCTGCACTTTTGGGGTTCTATTTTAGTTAATTGTGCCTCTAGACGTTGGCAAGCGGCAATTTCGGTAGGCGTTAAAGGCTCACCGCGATCGCCAAATTTTAATGGTTCGGTTAATTCTTCTGCAGTAGCCGCACCCACACTGAGCGTAGTAATGCCAGGATCGCTAAGTAAAAAACGATAATTTAATTCTAAGGGTGTGAAGGGATGGCACAGGTCAATTAACGTTTGGGGTGGGGTATAGAGCTTACCGCCTTTATCCGCCGGGGAAATGATAAATATACCCAGATCGTTTGTCTTGGCTAACTCTAGAGCGGCGGCATTACGTTGAAAAAAATAGTAGTAATGCAAGCTTACAAACTCAAATAAGTTGGTGGCGATAGTAGCGCTAATTAAGTCTAGAGAGCCATGACTAGAAAAACCAACGTGCTTTACTCGTCCATCATCTACCGCTTCTCGCACTGCTTGCATACAGCCATCGTCGTCCTGTACTAGCCTGAGATGTTCCCAAGTATTGATCCCGTGAATTGCCAAACAATCTACATAATCTAACTGCAAGCGCTCTAAAGATTTGTTGATGCGTTGCCGCATAGAATTAGCATCTGCCGTTGGTAAGATTTTTGTTGTAATGTAGATTTGGCTTCGCCCTGCCGGCAAGCCCTGAGCTAACGCCGCCCCCAAATATTCCTCGCTTTTTCCGTAACTACTTGCAGTTTCTAAGTGATTTATGCCACAAAATAAAGCTTTTTCTATAGTCTTTTGAGCATTATCGAGGGATGCTAGGTAGCGCATTGTTCCCAAAGAGAAAACAGACAAATAAAGATTTGTTTTACCAAAACGTCGATAACGCATAGAAATTAAACAATAATTTAGGCTTCTCCAGAACTAAAGCCCTTGCCTTGAATTAAATCGTCTGGGCGGAGAGTGGAAAGAAATTCTTTAAAAGCTCGTTGTTCGGCTTCGTCGGCATCTCTATCCACAGGAATAGAAGCATCGGCAATTACTTCTTCCATTACCCAGATAGGGCTATTGGTACGCAAGGCGATCGCGATCGCATCACTAGGACGAGCATCAATGTCTTTTTTGACTTCCCCTTGGCGAATGCTCAAAACGGCGTAAAATGTGCCATCTTGAATCGAGTGAATTACAACGCGCTCTAAAGCCATACCCCAAACTTCTAGCATATTTGCCATCAAGTCATGAGTTAGAGGGCGGGGCGGTTTTTGGTGTTCTAAGGCACTGATAATTGCCTTAGCTTGGTCTTGATTTATGTAAATTGGTAGCGCCCGACGCTCGGTTCCATCTTTTAGCAATACAATTGGGCTGCGGTTTACAGCATCTATAGCAATGCCAGCAACTCTCATTTCAATCATTGACGTAGCCTCTAAAATCCTTTGTTGCGAGCGCGGTTGTGGCAAGGGAGTACACTGGAACTAGATATAAGGTGGTAGGGACGTTATACATATTTATAGTGATAGTTAAATCAATTTAACTCCAATTTAGGAGCAATATTCAGGTTTTTGTGTCGGTGTCAAATAAACGCTCTATACCCAAGTATGACCCGTCTTGATGAGATTTATGTAAAGCGGATTAGAAGAATTTAAGATGATTTTTGTTTAGGTAGATAAGTTGAAGGAGCAGAGGGCTGTTTGTCTATATATAGGTTTGGTCTTTTAGTTGAGATGTCATGTTTACAGGATTAGTTCAAGCATTAGGACAAGTTCGCTCTCTAGGAAGTGATCGCTTGCTTATTAGTTGCAACGATGAGAATGCTAGTTTAATTTTGACCGATCTTGCCCTTGGTGACAGCGTGGCGGTAGATGGTATTTGTCTAACTGTGATAGAAGTTTTGGCTCAAGGATTTATCGCTGCTGTTTCCCCAGAAACTCTTGGGCGGACTACTTTAGCTCAAAGGCAGTTAGACGATAATTTTGTCAACTTAGAACCTTCTTTGCGCGTAGGAAGTAAGTTGGGGGGACATTTTGTAATGGGACATATAGACGGGATTGGGCATTTGGATTCTAGCGAGCAAACGGCGACTTCTTGGGAGATGAGTTTTACGACGACGGAGGCGATCGCGCGTTACATTGTCCCCAAAGGTAGTATTGCGATTAATGGTATAAGTTTGACTATCGCTGATTATGACGATGCCCACTATTGGTTCAAAGTAGCGGTTATTCCTCTTACTTATGCAAAGACGAACCTATGTTACTTGCAACTAGGTGATGCGGTGAATTTGGAAGCCGATATTTTGGGTAAATATATGGAAAAATTAATCCCTAATTCCGGGCAAGATTCGGCAACTAATGAATTAACCCCAGCATTTTTGGCGGAAAATGGTTATTTGTAAGTAATTTAACTTATCTCTTGATTAATTTTAGTCAGCGCGATTTTCAATTGCTGGCTTGTAATTTAGCTGGAGTTAGATAACTTTTTTATAATGCGCGATCGCCAATCTTTTACTCCAAACATAATATTTTCAATTAAATGAAGCCAAAGGATAGTGCGTTTTGGCTTTGAATACCTTTAGTGCCATAACTAATAGAAATTTGGCGTTGCTGATTAGCAACGAGACGTAGAGACTAGCAATTGCAACATCTCTAGCATTGGTTCTGAAATCATTTTCGCGCCCCCAATTGGGCAACGCCAGAAATTTTATCCGTTACTATCTATTGCCTAATTATCCTGTATCATTTACTTTGATAGAATAGTCCGGTATCCCGACCGATTAACCGGAGATTAAAAGGAGAAATAAAGGTATGAGTTGGTGGCATATAACCAAGGGCAAGTTAAAAAACTTTGTAGCGTTATTTTTGGTAGGAGTAGTATTGTCAAGTGCGATCGCAGCTTGTTCGGCGGGAGGAAACAACACTAATAACTCTACGGGTGATAAAGAATTAACCCTCGTTTCCTACGCTGTTACCCGCGCCGCCTACGAAAAAATCATTCCTCAATTTACCGCTAAGTGGAAACAAGAAAAAAATCAAAACATCACCTTTAATCAAAGCTACGGTGGTAGTGGTTCTCAAACCCGCGCAGTAATTGATGGTTTAGAAGCCGACGTAGTAGCCTTAGCCTTAGCATTAGACACAAAAAAAATTGAGCAAGCAGGATTAATTGCGCCAGGATGGGAGCAAGAAGCACCTAATAATGCGATCGTGCATAAGTCTGTTGCGGCATTAGTTACCCGCGAAGGCAACCCCAAAGGCATTAAAACTTGGGCAGATTTAGCCAAACCAGGAGTAGGCGTAATTACTGCCAACCCCAAAACATCTGGTGGTGCTAGATGGAATTTCTTAGGCTTGTGGGGTTCGGTAACAAGAACCGGAGGTAATGAAGCACAAGCGCTTGATTTTGTGACTAAAGTTATTAAAAATGCCCCCGTATTGCCCAGAGATGCCCGCGAATCTAGCGATGTATTTTTTAAGCAAGGGCAGGGAGATGTATTAATTAACTACGAAAATGAAGTAATTTTAGCGGGATTGAATGGCGAAAAGTTACCTTATATAGTCCCCGACGTAAATATCTCCATCGATAGTCCGGTAGCAGTGGTAGATGCAAACATTGATAAACACGGCACAAGAGAAATTTCCCAAGCATTTGTTGAATACCTCTACACGCCAGAAGCACAACGAGAATTTGCTAAAGTAGGCTTTCGACCAGTCGATCCTACCGTAGCTGCCGAAGTGACAAAGCAGTATGTGCCGATCAAAACCTTATTTACGGCCCAAGGTATGGGGGGATGGGATGCAGTTCAGAAAAAGTTTTTTGAAGATGGGGCAGTTTTTGACAAGATCCAAGCTAATTAGAGGAAATATTAGCCTCCAAATTACCAACAGTTGAGCAAAACGATAAATGGTATCTTCTTACTCCAAGCAAAAAAAACCAGGATGGCAACCCCTAAACAAGCTATTAGGGCTGTCTTGGCCTTGGCAAATTACTTTAGGCTATCTGACAATTGTGCTGCTCTTGCCTGTATCAGCATTGATATTAACAGCAGCAACAGAAAAGCCGATTGACTTTTGGACAATTGCCACAAGTCCAGTTGCGTTAGCAACTTATGATGTCACCTTTGTTACTGCCATTATTGCCGCCCTAATTAACGGAGTTTTGGGATTATTGATTGCTTGGGTGCTAGTTAGGTATGATTTCCCTCTCAAACGCCTAGTAGATGCGGCAATCGATTTACCTTTTGCTCTGCCTACTTCGGTTGCAGGTTTGACTTTAGCAACAGTTTACAGCGATAACGGCTGGCTTGGCTCATTAGTCGCACCCTACGGCATTAAAATTGCCTTTACACGCTTGGGTGTTGCGATCGCGATGTTATTCATCTCCTTGCCCTTTGTAGTGCGGGCTTTGCAGCCTGTATTGCAAGAAATGGAAAAAGAGTTAGAAGAAGCAGCGTGGTCTTTGGGCGCTTCTAGATGGCAAACTTTTTGGCTTGTAATTTTACCGCCCTTAATGCCTGCAATGTGGACAGGTATAGCTTTAGCATTTGCTCGCGCGGTGGGGGAATATGGTTCTGTTGTTATTGTTGCTTCTAACATCCCCTTTAAAGACTTAATTTCCTCCGTCCTAGTCATCCAACGCTTGGAAGAGTACGACTATTCGGGGGCAACGGTTATCGGTACAGTTTTGCTGTTCATTTCTCTATTAGTTCTCTTAGCAATTAACCTGTTGCAAGCTTGGGGCAGACGCTATGAACTTTAATATTGCTGGCAAGTCCTTTAATCCGGGTTTACCCAAGAAAAAGTTAGCTACTAGAACTCGCCCCTGGGTAAAATTTGTTTTAATCGGCATTGCGATCGCATATCTTGCTTTAATTCTATTTATTCCGGCGGTCAATGTCTTTGCTCAAGCATTTAAGTCGGGATTTGCACCTTTTTTGGCAAACTTAACCCAACCTGTTTTTCTCCATGCTGTTAAACTCACTGTCTTAATTGCCCTAATTGTTGTCCCAGTTAATACAGTTTTTGGACTATGTGCAGCCTGGGTAATTGCTCGCAATCAATTTCGCGGTCGAGCCTTGCTAATTAGTATTCTAGATGTACCTTTTGCCGTTTCTCCAGTAGTAGCAGGACTAATGCTTGTGCTGCTCTACGGGCGTAATGGCTGGTTTGGGCCAGCGCTACAGGCAGCAAATATTAAAATTATTTTTGCTATGCCAGCAATGATAATTGCTAGTGCTTTTATTACTATGCCTTTTGTCGCGCGTGAAGTTATCCCGGTTTTGGAAGAATCAGGTTTCGATCAAGAAGAAGCAGCAAGAACTTTAGGAGCAAACGATTGGCAAACATTTTGGCGCGTCACCCTCCCCAACATTCGCTGGGGCTTGCTCTATGGGGTAATTTTGACCAATGCTAGAGTTATGGGCGAATTTGGCGCAGTTTCGGTTGTATCCGGGAATATCGGCGGTAAAACTCAAACTTTGCCTCTATTTGTTGAGGAAGCTTACAAACAGTATCAAACAGAATCTGCCTTTGCTGCTGCTGTTTTGCTGGCAGGTTTAGCCTTGGTGACGCTGGTATTAAAAGAAATTCTGGAACGTAAAACTAAAATCAAAGATATTGAATAGGAGACTACGTTATGGATACCGGGAGCGATCGCATTTCATCTTATCCCCACTTGCAGACATCAAGGCCAACTCAAACTAAAATCAAAATTCATATTCCCAAAGAATTACACGAAGAACCAATAATTTCGCGTTTAGTTTCTCAATACGGGATAACAGTCAATATTGCCGCAGCTTTACTCGGCGCAAATACAAGGGATGATGGTTGGTTTGAATTAGAATTGCGTGGCAAACCGAAGCACATTCAAAGCGCTTTGACTTACCTCAATGAGTTGGATTTAGAAATTTGGGGTCAATCAAAGGATGAAAAAGATGGTTGGTAGAGTTTAACTGCTAGCAATTATTTAAGTCATTTGGTTCTCAATTGCCCACCGAGCTAGTTCTGTGCGATTGTGTAACCCTGTTTTGCCTAACATATTTGAAACATGACTTTCTACAGTGCGCTGACTAACATTAAGTTCGTCAGCAATATTTTTATTTGCTAAACCTCTAGCTACAAACTGCACAACTTTCATCTCTGTTTGAGTGAGGTGAACGTCGAAGGGAACTTGAATTTTTGATTCATTATCGCCGCCATCATTCGACTGCTGCTTTTGCCGAAAAGCTTGTTTAAGCGATGCTTCTACTTGAGCTACTAATTCCTCTGGCTCAAATGGTTTTACCATATAGACATCTGCGCCCACGTTTAACCCCTTAACTCGGTCTTGGGCTTGACCTTTAGCAGAAAGAAATAGAACGGGAATCCAGCTAGTACGTTCATCTTCGCGGATATTACTGACGAAATCATAGCCATCCATTTCCGGCATCATTACGTCACACACAATCATGTCTGGGACATCGTTTTCTAAAACTTCTAGAGCTTCTCTACCATTTTCAGCCGTGATCACTTCATAACCCCGAAACTCTAAATAATCCTTGACCAGTAATATCAAGTTCGGGTCGTCATCAATTAGTAGCAGTCTTTTGTGTTCCTTAACGCTAGTTTCTTTCATACTTTGCTACTGTGGTTACTTTTAATGTGATGAAGTTTTATAATAGGTGTCTTGCATTATTGGGCTAGTAGCGTCTTACTTTTACAGCTACTTTTTATTGCCGTAACTTAGTTACTAATTTTATAAATTCGTTTTCCTGCCTTATTCGGTACTGAAAGATTGCGATTACAGTAATGCTACGGAATTATATAGTATATCTAAGACATTTTATTGTATATTGCTTTTCCTGTCTAAAGTTTTAGTAGTTTAATAAACAATTGTGGTTTATGGCTTCTATATTGTCTGAATGTAAAAAGCAGATGTTCCTATCATTTAGTTACTGATGTATCAAAACTTACAGGTTGCGGCAAGGGATGAGTTAAAAATGCATATTCTTCAACAACACAGTTGTTAATTAAATGTTCTTGAATAATCCGCTCGATTACTTCTGGAGTTGCTTGACGATACCAAACGCCATCAGGATAAACAACTAAAATTGGACCAGATTCACAAACACGCAAGCAATTGGCTTTGGTGCGAAATATACAATTAGGACGTGTAGGCGTTGGCTTATCGAGTTTTAATTGTTTTAAACGCTTCTTTAGATACTCCCAAGATTGTAAACTTGCTTCAGTAGAGCAGCATTGAGGAAAAGTTGGAGCAGCACAGATAAATAGATGGCGTTGAATTTGCTCTAATCCTAAGCTTTGAACGCAATTAGCCAAGGATTCTAGGTCTTGAGACTGGCTCTTTTCAACTTCTTCAACGGTCTCGATTGGCGCTGGATTCTCTTGAGTCATTATTACAAAAGATAATTATTGCTTCAAAACTATTTTGACAAATAAAAAAGGCGATCGCACTCTTAAGTCAATTCCCACAGCAGTTGCAACTACTTCAAGGCATAAGTTCGGAAACCCGTACACATAATTTTGTTGCTATTAGGGCCCATATTTAGCTAAATTAGCACTCAGGAGCCGAGAGTGCTAATTTTTAAAGGAGAAATATATTTATGGCAGCAGTAACTCTAAGTGTATCTACAGTTAAACCTCTAGGCGATCGCGTATTTGTAAAAGTAAGCGCCGCCGAAGAAAAGACCGCCGGAGGTCTGTATTTGCCCGATAACGCCAAAGAAAAGCCCCAAGTAGGGGAAGTAGTCGCCTTGGGTGATGGCAAGCGTAACGATGACGGTACTCGTCAGCAAATGGAAGTAGAAATAGGACACAAAGTACTTTACTCCAAGTACGCTGGCACAGATATCAAGCTTGGTACAGAAGAATATGTACTGTTGTCGGAAAAAGACATTCTTGCCGTAGTTGCATAGCAGGCGACCGCAAAGACAGAAGGTAAACAAGAATAGAAAATAAATTTTCTTGTGTCCTCCTTTATCCTCGTCAAGCAAATTAATCCCCTCACAACATAGGTTTACCAGTATGGCAAAGCGAATTATTTATAACGAGAATGCTCGTCGTGCTTTAGAAAAAGGCATGGACATTTTGGCAGAAGCGGTAGCCGTTACTTTAGGTCCCAAGGGTCGTAACGTAGTTCTGGAAAAGAAATTTGGCGCACCGCAAATCGTTAACGACGGCGTAACAATTGCTAAAGAAATCGAATTAGAAGACCACGTAGAGAATACAGGTGTAGCGCTAATTCGCCAAGCAGCTTCCAAAACCAATGACGCAGCCGGAGATGGCACAACCACAGCTACCGTACTCGCTCACGCGATGGTCAAAGAAGGTCTCAGAAACGTTGCGGCGGGAGCCAATGCTATTTCCCTCAAGCGCGGAGTAGACAAAGCAACTAACTTTTTAGTTGGCAAAATTGCCGAACACGCTCGTCCAGTAGAAGACTCAAAATCGATCGCTCAAGTCGGTTCAATCTCTGCGGGTAACGATGAAGAAGTCGGTCAGATGATTGCCGATGCAATGGATAAAGTCGGTAAAGAAGGTGTAATTTCCCTAGAAGAAGGGAAATCAATGAATACCGAACTCGAAATTACCGAAGGGATGCGCTTTGACAAAGGCTACATCTCACCTTACTTTGCAACCGATCCTGAGCGGATGGAAACAGTTTTTGAAGAGCCTTATATCTTGTTAACTGACAAGAAAATTGCTTTAGTTCAAGACTTAGTACCAGTACTTGAGCAAGTAGCTCGTTCTGGTCGTCCGCTAGTAATTATTGCTGAAGACATTGAGAAAGAAGCTTTGGCGACTTTGGTTGTCAACCGCTTACGGGGTGTATTGAATGTAGCAGCAGTCAAAGCTCCAGGATTTGGCGATCGCCGTAAAGCTATGTTAGACGATATCGCCGTGCTGACTGGTGGTCAACTAATTACTGAAGACGCTGGCTTAAAGCTAGAAAGCACTAAGCTAGAGATGCTTGGCAAAGCGCGTCGGATCAATATCACCAAGGACAGCACCACAATTGTTGCTGAAGGGAACGAGCAGGCTGTTAAAACTCGTTGCGAGCAAATCCGTCGCCAAATGGATGAAACTGAGTCTTCTTATGACAAAGAGAAACTCCAAGAGCGCCTAGCAAAGTTGGCTGGTGGAGTAGCTGTAGTTAAAGTTGGTGCAGCTACAGAAACTGAGATGAAAGATCGTAAGCTGCGTTTAGAAGATGCGATAAACGCTACAAAAGCAGCCGTAGAAGAAGGCATTGTTCCTGGTGGTGGTACAACCTTAGCTCACCTATCTCCTGAATTGGAGACTTGGGCAACAGCAAACCTCAAAGATGAAGAGTTGATTGGCGCGATGATTGTCTCTCGCGCTTTGGCGGCTCCCCTCAAGCGGATTGCTGAAAACGCTGGACAAAATGGTGCAGTAATTGCCGAGCGCGTTAAGGAAAAAGAGTTTAACGTTGGCTTCAACGCAGCAACTAACGAATTTGTCGATATGTTTGCAGCCGGAATTGTTGATCCTGCTAAAGTGACTCGTTCCGCCTTGCAAAATGCAGCTTCAATCGCTGGGATGGTTTTAACTACTGAGTGCATTGTAGTTGACAAACCTGAGCCAAAAGATGGCGCTGCTCCTGCGGGTGGTGGTATGGGTGGCGGCGACTACGATTATTAATCGTAGTCGGTGTAAGTGTTACTTGCGCCCTAATCGCTAGTTTAAAAATAGGCAGAGTTTCCTTAGTAAGAAACTCTGCCTATTAAGCTTATATACATAAGTTTTAGAGATGTATATCTATGGGTTGTTTATCGTTAAACCCTAGCCGGATAGATTATAAAAAAAATTAAGACGTTGCCCAATTCAGGGCGTGAAAATGATGAATGCGTGATTTCAAAATCTTTGTAGAGACGTTGCATTGCAACGTCTCTACTCAAGAGCAGTTAGAACAAAATTTATCTGATTGCATTCAAGATGTATATTTAAAAACTTTCGGACATCAACCGCAACAAATTTCTTACAAGCTGATCGATAAAAATTTAATAGTGATTATCGAAGATTCTATTACCCAACCTGAACAGGTATTAATAAGTAGTGGTAAGGAAGAATTGGCGCAATAACTAAGAACTAATATTCATTTGGCTTTTGAGCCTTATCCTAAATCGACAATTGAAGCAGTTACTTTCATTCCCCTTACAGAATTGATCTGCAAGTCGTCTTTAAACCCTGGGCGGACTAATATTGTGGTGATTTTAGCGTATGCACCAGAGTTGATGTCTTCTAGCTAAGATATGCGTAGAACTTTGTTCTTGCCATAGGCATCGCCAAAAATTAATCACACCTAGAAGATAGATGACAAGTTACGATTGCTTCTAAGTCTTCAATCATATAGGGCTTACTGATATAGTCATTGCAACCTGCTGCTAATAAACTAGCGCGATCTTCGTCTCTGGCTAAGGCAGTTATAGCAATTACAGGAATGTTCTTTGTAGCTGGGTTTTGCTTCAGATGGCGGACAACTTCTACACCGTTTAAGTCGGGCAACATCACATCTAGCAAAATTAAATCGGGGTTGTATTCTTGAGTTAGGCGCAAAGCTGTTTGTCCGTGAGTTGCGGTAATTAGCGAACAATTAAAGACCTTTAATACTTCACTTAACAGCAATAAATTATCTTCATTGTCATCTACAGCTAGAATCCGTACTTGTTTGGCGGTTGTTTCTACACTTTTAGCTAAAACTTCCAATTTTTTACTCCGTAAGTAGGAATCCATCAATAGACAAAAGTGCTTTTGTCTTAAATCGTAATTGAGGCATTCCCTAAGCGGCGCACCGGGCGCTTGTGATGGTCTGGCTCCAGCTTGACTAATTATTACACGACTAAAACTATAAAGGCAGAAAGCTACCTATGATTCTAGTATTGCAATTAACAGTAGCGAAAATAACGAAGTCTTGGAATTAAACTAATTGACATTGAAAATAAACTTAATATTTTCCTCAAACTAGGTCAAGCTTTCTGAGAAAGCGGTAGTTCGGTTTACAAAATAATGTGTTTTGTTAATTTACCGAAAAATTTGCATACTTGTTGAGTGAAATGCGATCGCTTAAAAAGTGATATATTCCCTGATTTTAGCGCCAGAATAGAAGGTGTAATGTGGGTGCAATTCTAGCTAGCGATATAATAACCGAATTGACTGTAGGAGAAAAGTAATGGCGATTTCTACAATTAATCCCACTACAGGAGAAACGCTCAAAACCTTTGCAGAACTAACAGATAGCGAAATTGAAACTAAACTTGATTTATCAGCGCGAGCTTTTGAAAAGTATTGCAAAATACCTCTAGCGCAACGAGCCGAGTGGATGCAAAAAGCCGCAGCGCTACTAGAGCAAAATAAAGCGCAATATGCTCAAATCATGACCTTAGAAATGGGCAAGCCAATAAAAGGCGCGATTTTGGAAGTTGAAAAATGTGCTGCAGTGTGTCGTTACTATGCCGAAAATGCCACAAAATTTCTAGCAGATGTACCCGCATCTACAGATGCTAGTTCTAGCTTTATACGCTACCAGCCGTTAGGAGCAATTTTAGCTGTAATGCCCTGGAATTTCCCCTTCTGGCAAGTATTTCGCTTTGCGGCTCCCGCACTGATGGCTGGGAATGTAGGCTTACTCAAACACGCCTCGAATGTACCTCAGTGTGCTTTAGCAATTGAGGAGATTTTTACTCAAGCAGGTTTTCCTCCTGGCGTATTTCAAACCCTGCTAGTAGGAGCGAAAAAAGTTAGTGATTTAATTAGTGACGATCGCATCAAAGCTGCAACCTTAACCGGAAGTGAAGTAGCTGGAGCAAGTTTGGCCGCCGCCGCCGGAAAAGAGATTAAAAAAGTAGTTTTAGAATTGGGAGGTAGTGACCCCTTTATAGTCCTAGGTAGTGCTGATTTAGAAGCAGCCGTAACAACGGCGGTAATGGCGCGGATGCTAAATAATGGTCAATCCTGCATTGCCGCTAAACGATTTATTGTGGTAGAAGAAATTGCCGATAAATTTCAGCATCAATTAGTAGAAAAATTTGCGGCATTAAAAGTAGGCGATCCAATGCAGCCAGATACAGATTTGGGGCCTTTGGCAACGCCGCATATTCTCAAAGATTTAGACTATCAAGTTACCCAATCGGTAAAAGACGGCGCAAAGTTGCTCATTGGCGGACAGCCTTTAAAAGATCGTCCGGGTAACTTTTATGCAGCGACAATATTAACCGACATTCCGCCCGGAAGTCCGGCACAAAAAGAAGAATTCTTTGGCCCGGTTGCCTTGTTATTTACGGTAACAAATATCGATGAAGCAATTAAGTTAGCCAACGATACGCCCTTTGGCTTGGGTGCTAGTGCTTGGACAAATAATAGCGAAGAACGCGATCGCCTAATTAACGAACTTGAAGCGGGAGCCGTATTTATCAACAGCATGGTCAAGTCCGATCCCCGAATGCCCTTTGGTGGGATCAAGCGCTCTGGTTATGGTCGAGAATTAGGCAGCCAGGGAATTCATGAGTTTGTCAATATTAAAACCGTTTGGGTGAAATAAAGGCCATAAGAAACAAGGTATTGCGATCGCGGTCAGCAGCAGCAAATATTCCCTTTTTTATATAGAGTGTTGAGGAAATTAATGAATACAGCAGAATTGTTAGTCCAGTGTTTAGAAAATGAAGGCGTGCGTTACATTTTTGGCTTGCCTGGAGAAGAAAATTTGCACGTTTTGGAGGCAATAAAAAAATCTTCCATCGAGTTTATCACTACTCGTCACGAGCAAGGCGCGGCCTTTATGGCAGACGTTTACGGGCGCTTGACGGGCAAATCTGGCGTATGCCTTTCTACTTTAGGACCTGGGGCGACCAACTTAATGACTGGAGTCGCTGATGCTAATTTAGATGGCGCTCCATTAGTTGCAATTACCGGGCAAGTAGGAACCGATCGGATGCACATTGAGGCACACCAGTATCTAGACTTGGTGGCAATGTTTGCGCCTGTAACTAAGTGGAATAGCCAAATAGTTCGTCCTAGCAATACCCCGGAAATTGTCCGGCGGGCTTTCAAGACTTCGCAAAGTGAAAAACCTGGGGCTGTGCATATCGATTTGCCCGAAAATATTGCTGCAATGCCCGCCGTTGGTACACCTTTAAATAACAGCGCTCTGCAAAAAACCTATGCTGCTTTTCAAAGTATTACTGCCGCCGCCACTGCGATTTCTCAGGCTGAAAACCCGTTAATTTTAGTAGGGAATGGGGCGATTAGAGCCAATGCCAGTGAAACTTTAACTAAATTTGCCACGCAGTTAAATATTCCTGTAGTTAACACTTTTATGGGTAAAGGTGTGATTCCTTATACTCATCCCTTGGCTTTGTGGACGATGGGATTGCAGCAGCGAGACTATATTAATTGTGGATTTGATAATACGGATTTGGTAATTGCGATTGGCTACGATTTGATTGAATATTCGCCAAAAACATGGAATCGCAGCGCCAATATTCCGATTATTCATATCAGTGGGATGTCCGCAGAGATTGATAGTAGCTACGTGCCAATCGTGGAAGTTGTCGGCGATATTTCTGATTCTTTAGATGAAATTTTAGCGCGATCACATCGGGAAGGTAAGTCTGAACCTTATGCGCTGCAATTACGCACCGAGATTAGGGCAGATTATGAGCAGTATGCAAATGATAGTGAGTTTCCGATTAAGCCCCAAAAACTAATCTACGATCTGCGCCAAGTAATGGGGCCAGAAGATATTGTGATTTCTGATGTTGGCGCTCATAAAATGTGGCTTGCTCGTCATTATCATTGCGATCGCCCTAATACTTGCCTGATTTCTAATGGCTTTGCGGCAATGGGGATTGCGATTCCTGGCGCGGTGGCAGCAAAACTTGTTCATCCCAACCGTAAAGTTGTTGCAGCTACGGGGGATGGCGGTTTTATGATGAATTGCCAGGAGCTAGAAACTGCTTTGCGGGTAGGTACGCCTTTTGTAACTTTAATTTTCAACGATGGCGGTTATGGCTTAATCGAGTGGAAGCAACAAAATCAATTCGGTAGCTCCTCTTACGTCCATTTTGGCAACCCAGATTTTGTAAAGTTCGCTGAAAGTATGGGCTTGAAAGGCTACCGCGTAAAGTCGGCAACAGATTTTATTCCGATTCTCAAAACTGCTTTAGCCCAAGATGTCCCGACAGTAATTGATTGCCCAGTAGATTACCGAGAAAACTCTTTATTTACTCAAAAATCTGGCGATTTAAACTGTAAGTTGTAAGATTATGCTCAAAAAACTTAAGTCTTAAATGTATTTGACAGAGTAAGAAGGCACTATAGCTAAAGTTTACTTCTTCTTACTCGATCTTTTATCAATTCTCTACAGTCCTAAGTTAACCTCAAAAGTGCTACTCGTTACAGATAGTCAACTCTGTTGGATTGCAGCGTTTGAGAACTACGACAATTTCTTTTGCTCCTTCCGTAGTCAAATCTTCAACATAGCCTGGATAGGCAGCTTTGGCTTCAGCAGGGTTTTTGAACGGTCCAAAGTAGTACACGCAATGGGGCTTAACAGTTGTAATTTCTGCCCACCAAGGTGTATTAAAGCCTTGCATGAAGCTTATAATTAACCGTTTAATCATGTATGTAGTGCATAAATAGCAGCAGGAGCCATATTACCAGACTACTTATTTTACCACAATAACTATTGCCATTTAAGTAGCTTCCATCGGAAGGAATAGTTATTTGTTTATTCGGGCTGGAGAATAAGTTAAGCAATGTAGAAGTTTTATATTAAGAAGCTTTAAATATAAATATAAGTATTAATAGCAAAATACTATTCAAGATATTAAATAATTAGTATCATTGAGTAGCAAATAAAATCATTTTTTGCTAAAGCTATTTTTTATAAATTAATTACCTATAGTTAATGAAAGTTGCCACTTGGAATGTAAATTCGCTTCGGATTCGCCTAGAGGCGGTGGTAAATTGGTTGAACGAAAACAAGGTAGATATATTGTGCTTGCAAGAAACTAAAGTTGTAGACGATGATTTTCCGCGATCGCCTTTTACAGATTTAGGTTATCACATTTATGCTTCCGGACAAAAATCTTATAACGGCGTAGCAATCATCAGTAAGCGGCCTTTGGAAAACATTAGTATAGGTTTTGCGCCTCTAATTGGAGTGAACGATTTAGACACACAAAAGCGGTTAATCACTGGGACTATTGATGACGTTAAAATTGTCAGTGTATACGTCCCTAATGGTGGCGCAGTAGAAAGCGAAAAATATATCTACAAGCTGCAATGGCTGAAAGCGCTGCGAGAATACTTACGCTTTGCTTTGTATGAAATATCCAATATTTGTATTTGCGGCGACTTCAATATTGCCTTAGAAGATAAAGATATTCACGCAGCATTACTAACAGGTCAAACTATGGCATCAAATTCAGAACGCCAAGCTTTGCAAGATATTATTAAATTAGGTTTTGCCGATGCCTTCCGTAAATTTACTACTGAAGGCGGGCATTACAGTTGGTGGGATTATCGCGCTGCTGCTTTTCGTCGTAACTTGGGATGGCGTATAGACCATCATTACCTTACTTCTGACCTTTACAAACAGGCGACTAGTTGCATTATTGATACTGCTCCTCGCGAACTAACCCAACCAAGCGATCATGCGCCCGTAATTGTCGAGTTTTGAGGCAGTATTCACAAGAAATGAACTTTTTGTAGATAATTAGAGCTTGTAAATATTTTTACCTTAGCCATCAAATGCTCTTTTAATTCTGATTAGATATTTTGGTTTTTTTGTCAATCTATAACTATAACTAAGCTACTAACAATTAAAGTCAGTAATAAAATTTATCTTTCTACTCAAGCCAACCTAAAGTTTATTTAAAATTCCCAAAAGCATAATACTAACTGCATTCTATAATTTTGAATAAAAGCTGTAAGCTTTGCTACTATTTTTTATTTTGAAAATAGTATATTAATTCAACACAGATTTATGAGTTCAGTAATTCTAACGGAGACTTCAGGGTGCATTTAGTAAGTAGAAAAGTAACAGCTTTTGCTTTAACAGGTACATTTGGTTTTTCTACAATTTTGACAGGGATATTAATCTCTAATACTTCTGTAGTAAAAGCTGCTAACCGACCAACAACCATGTCAACTAATGGCATGGTAACATCTTCTCATTATCTAGCTTCTCAAGCGGCAATAGATATTCTTAAAGACGGCGGAAATGCTGTTGATGCAGCAATTGGCGCGGCTTCAACTTTAGCTGTAGTTTATCCTCATATGACAAGTATAGGAGGAGATAACTTTTGGCTAATTTATAATGCAAAAACTAAGGAACTTAAAGCATTAAATGCTAGTGGTCGTTCTGGTGAAAAAGCAACTATTAAATTCTATCAAAATTTAGGTTATAAAAGCATTCCATTTAGAGGTTATCTCTCAGCAAATAGTGTACCTGGAACAGTTTCCGGCTGGGATGAAGCTTATAAATATGCTCAAAAAACAATGGGTAATAGTGTTCCTTGGCAACGAGTAATGAGTTCATCAATTTCCTATGCTGAAACTGGTTTTCCGGTAACACCAAGTCAAGAAATTTGGACGACTACAAATATCGGGCAGGAAAACAAAGAATTGCGCGATCTCCAGCGTTTTGAAAGTTTCCGCAAAACCTATCTTAAGGCAAATAATCAACCGTATAAAGCTGGTGAAGTTTTTAAACAACCCGAACTTGCTAAGACCTTAAAAGTAATCGCAACTAAAGGAGCCAAAGAATTTTATCACGGCGAAATTGCTAAAAATATAGTAGCAGATGTACAAGCCAATGGAGGGATTTTAACTACTAAAGATTTTGCTCAACATACTGCTAACTGGGTGAATCCAATTTCTGTTAATTACCGCGAATATCAGGCATATAATTTCCCTCCTAATACTCAAGGGATGGCTTCTTTATCAATTTTAAACATTTTAAATAATTTTAATCTAAAAAAGCTCGGAGAAGGGACAGCAGATTACTACCATGTAATTGTAGAAGCAACTAAACTATCTTTTGCCGATCGCGATAAATATTTGAGCGATCCTGAGTTTGTAAAAATTCCCTTAAATTCCCTGTTATCCAAAAAATATGGTACAGAATTAGCCAGCCGCATTAACTTAAATAAAACAGTTAAAGAAGCAAAACTTCTCGACCCTAAAGGCGATACTGTATGGCTAGGTGTAGTAGATAAAGATGGTAATTCTGTATCTTTAATTCAAAGTATCTATCATGATTTTGGATCGGGAATTGTTGCCAAAAATACCGGGGTTTTGCTGCAAAATCGGGGTAGTTTCTTTTCGTTAGATCCAACTCACATCAATCATTTAGAACCCAGAAAGCGTACCTTTCATACATTAAACCCAGCAATGCTATTTAAGACGGGAAAACCTTATCTTGTTTACGGCACAATGGGAGGAGAAGGACAGCCACAAACTCAAGCTGCTCTTGTAACTCGCATTGTTGATTTTGGCTTTAGCATCCAAGATGCAATTGAAGCTCCGAGATGGCTTCAAGGTAGGACTTGGGGAGCATCTTCTAACGATTTAAAGATGGAAGGACGAGTAACAAAAGCCGTAACTGAAGAATTGATTAAAAGAGGTCATCCCGTCAAAATGGTTGATGATTATACCGATACAATGGGACACGCTGGAGCTATTTTAATCGACCCCAAAACTAATGTTAAATTTGGGGGAGCCGATCCACGCGGAGACGGAGCCGCAGTAGGGTATTAGTCTGACGATTTTTTAATAGCGCGATCGCCTCAATTTTGTGCAGTTTACTAGCGATAGTTAGTAAACTGCAAAGCGACAGGTAATTCTTCTTGCTTTAAGCGTTGAATTACTACTTGCAAATCGTCTTTATCTTTACTAGAAACTCGTACCGTATCGCCTTGAATTGAAGGCTGTACCTTCTTAAATTCATCTCGAATTAGCTTACTAATTTGTTTAGCTATTTCTTGACTAATACCTTTTTTTAACTTTACTTCTTGGCGAATGCGATTACCGCTTGCTGATTCTACTTTGCCGTAGTCAAATATTTTTAGAGAAAGATTGCGTTTAGCAGCTTTTTGCTGAAGGATGGAGTGGACGGCATCTAAAGTAAATTCACTATCGGTACTAATATTAATGGCTTCACTGCCCAGTTCTACATTTGTCTGAGTGTCTTTGAGGTCGTAGCGGCTTTTGATTTCTCGAACGGTTTGGTCGATAGCATTAACTAATTCTTGTTGGTCAAAGTCGCTCACAATATCAAAAGAATAGGTAGAAGCCATAAAAATTACAAAATAAAAAGGACATATTAAAGACACATCTAGCAAGCAAATTTAACGGTCAAGCTTAGTAGTTATTAGCCATGCAGAACACTAAGCACAAACAGCGTCCCCGAACAAAAACTACCAATGCCAAACATCAAACTCCGTCCTAGGGGTATATTAGCAATGTAAAACCCTGAATATAGTAACCGCGCTACCACAAAACTAATTGCGGCAATCGCGGCTAGTTGGGAGTTTTGACCTGTAACGTAAGCCATTAGTGCGGCAGCTGCAAAAATTGGAAATGCTTCTAGCGTATTTTGGTGCGCCCAAGAAGCCCGTTGAGCGTAGGGCGGCAACTTGTCAAACATAGAGCGAGGAGCAGCCATATCGTAACCTACTTGGAATCGCCCATAAGCGACCGCTAGATAGGGAATATAAATGAGGACTGCTGCCGCCACAATGCTAGCTAAAAAAACTGTCGGTGCGGTTAGTAGCGATATCATTTTTTGCTAATCAAAGTAAAATAAAGTTACAACTTTTCTTTGATCTTCTGCCTCTTGGCAAGTTTGCAGGAGAGTGTGACTGTCATGAAAGGCAAAACAGATTAGTTGCTGGCAACGGGAAACAATTTCTTGATTGCACAGCGAACTTGCTTCTGCTAGAGATAGGCGATCGTTGCCGGGGTTTTCAACTAAGTGCATGACTTGCTCCAACTGCTGGCGAGATTCTTGGGGTTGACGCTCCAAACTTTGCGGCAAAATTACCGTCAACAAGTTGGGATCGGCACGCATTGCGCCTCGAATCGCCGCAGAATTAGTGCCTGCTGCACCAGAAGTTAGCAAACGATTTCCTGATAAAACTAAAGCGTAACTCATCATCTCAATTAAGTGCTGATGAGTAAGAGGAACATGGCGAGAACCTAGTAAAGCAATCCGTTTAGAGCCTGTTTGCTGGATTGTTGCTAGTTCTTGCGCTAGGGTATCAATTTTGGATATGTCTATTGACTGACTCAATCCCGTGCGATCGCGTTTTTCAAAACAACCTCGTTATTTTAGCAGACCGAGCAGCAAAGCACGATACTTAGCACTACTTTAAGCAAGTTTATGGCTCTTTAAGGTAAAGCTACCGCCGCGTTGAGTCCCAATACCGATAATAAACGGTCAATATCAAAATGCTCCTGCATCAATTGGCGAATACACTCTACTTTGATTGGTTCGTGCAGGCGGACTTGTCCAAAAGCGCGGTCAACAATTTCTACCGTTGAGAGTGTATCAAGATCGACAGACAAAATCGGAATTTCTAATTCTTCCGCTTTGTTGAGAATAAAATCGGGAGGTGGCACTTGTCCAGTGAGGATCAGACATTGGGTAGAACTTTCCAAGGCTGCCAACTGAATTTCTACGCGATCGCCTCCTGTAACTACAGCCATATTGCGCCGCTTGCGGAAATACTTGAGGGCAGAATTGACATTCATTGCCCCAATTGCGAGGCTTTCTACCATCAAATTAGTGCGATCGCGCCGACAAAGCACCTCGGCTTGCAACTGGTTGACAAGTTCAGCAACGCTGACGCTACGCAGCAAGTCGTTTTTTGGCAGCATTCCGAGTACGGGGATATTTTGTTGCTCTAAAAACGGGCGCATTTGAGTATTGGCTAATTCTAATTCATCGTCAGGAATATCGTTAAGCAAAACGCCAATTAAGCAGTTTCCTAAGCTTTGTTTTGCCGCTAACAATGCCTCAATCGATAAAACAGATTGGTAGCGTACAACCAATAATACGGCGGCATCAACAGCTTGAGCTACTTGTGGCAAGCTGAGGTTAAATAAAACCCCTTCTGCTAAATTACCCGCCCCTTCAAGCAATACTAAATCGCTGCCAGTTTTTTGGAGATATTGTCTAGCTTCCTGCTGATAGTTAGTTTTGTCTTTGCCGCTTAGACGTTTTCTCACGGTGGCAGTATTTAAGTTTAGCAGGGTTGGTAACAGTCGATTGGGCGGCAAATTAAGTATCTGCTTAATAAACTCAACATCCGCTTCCTCTACCTGACGACCTTGGTTTTCATCAAAATTACTACCTACAGGCTTGCCATAAGCGATGTCCAGCCCTTTTTTTTGCAGTTGATGAGATAGACCTAGTATTGTAGCGGACTTGCCACTGTAAGCCTCTGTTGACCCAATTAGTAAATATTTAGCAGATGTTGGCACTTCTTGGCTCCTGATTTGGTCTCTGGCAGTATTGTGAGGAGTTCCCCGACTTCGATACTTACCTGCAACTTTTCGTTTATTTTAAGTCGAACTTGGGCTTTAAGGAGTAACAAAAATATTGCCAATGAAGGATAATTTTTACTTATCAATAACTTACATTTTCATTACTGGTTAATCGCCTTTACGCAAGAGTTTGCGATAAAATCCTTTAGGAAAATCGGTAGTCCGCCCTAGCTGAAAACTGACTACTACATCAATTAAAAAGTCTACTAGCACCGAACTTGCCATCATGATTTCATAACTTAGCTCAGCATTACCTTCAAACTGCATCCGACACCGGATTAAATCAGCAGGTAGAATCGAAACACTCCAAGTAGCAACGAAAGAAATACTGTCCCCAGCCTCGATTTTGCGCTGTCCTTCTAGCACGCCTTTTTTATACAGACTAATAGCTAGGGGTAAAATATTGCGCTTGTTCCCCTGAAAGTAGGGCATATATACTCTGATATCTTGGGGATTTGCTGGCTGTAGTTGTTCGATAGACATTATTAAATATTCCTTAAATTTATGTAAGGCGCGATCGCCTCTCTACTTCGTTGTTAACAATCTGCTAGCACAGGCTGCTGCCCCTAATATTCCCAAAAACTACTTATTAATCACACAAAAAATTACTAATTTATGCTGCAAATTTTTTCACAAAGAAGACAGAATGATTTACTCAGGGTTTATTATGGGCTGAAGATGACCATAATAAATTCTGGTGAGCAAATTCTATGGCTCCACGGGTTGCCAACTATTACTTGACCTATCGCTGTAACGCTCGCTGTCACTTTTGTAACATATGGGCATTAGAACCGCCAAAGGAGGCGGATTATGAAACAATTGCCCACAACTTAGTTGATTTACGCGCTCTGGGTGTAAATTACGTTGATTTTACTGGTGGCGAACCTCTCCTGCGCGCTGATGTTGGTCAAATATACCAAGAGGCAAAGCGCTTAGGGTTTATGACTAGCATGACAACAAACACAATTTTGTATCCCAAAAAAGCGCAAGAAATTAGAGGTTTAGTAGACTTTTTGAATTTTTCCTTAGATGGGGCGGATGCCGAAACTCACGACAAGTCACGGGGAGTAAGAATTTTTGACAATTTGGTAGAATCAGTAAAAATCGCTCAGTCTTTAGGCGAATATCCCGTACTCAACCACACAGTCACGGCTCAAAACTATGAGCGGATTGATGAGATAGGCGAATTGGCACAGCGGTTAGGAGTGCGAGTCTGGCTAAACCCAGCGTTTACGGCTTATGACAACTACAATTCCCAGAAGAATCCAACTCCCGATATGGTAGCGGCAATTCAAGCTAGTGGGAAGAAGTATAAAGATGTCGGATACAATAAAGCTGCATTGGCTTTTATTGAAGCTGGGGGCAATGACACCACTAATCCCCGTTGTAAAGCGGTAGATGCGGTAATTGCGATTTCTCCCGACAACCAACTGCTGTTGCCCTGTTATCACTTTGCCCAATCTGGCGTACCCATTAATGGTAGGCTGTACGATCTTTATCGTGAATCGGAAGAAGTGGAGAAGTATCGCGCTTCTCAAGGCAAGCTATCAGTCTGTGAAGGCTGTACAGTCTGGTGTTATTTGATTCCTAGCTTCACTATGGGTGTAGACAAATACTGGTGGCTAAATACGGTAACTTATGCCAGCGAATTCCTGGCCCGAAAACGATTCTTACAACGAGCTTGACGCGCTTAGTTCGTTGTTATCTGAACTCTCTGAACCAGAGGAATCAGAAAAAAGTGTTGATGAGTCTATGTTAGAGATATCGGCAACATCTCTAACATCTGGCGCTCAAGGACGCAGACGCAAAGCGGCGGTAGTTTTAACAGTAGTTTGGGGCGGCACGATCGCCCTACACTTAGTTTCTTGGGGTTCGTGGTTTGTCTTGGGCATGACAACAATTTTTGGGATTCATGCTTTGGGACTTGTAGTTACAAGACCCCGTGTAGCACCAGCCCCATTGTCGGGTGATTTGACAAATTGTCCTACGGTTTCTTTATTAGTGGCAGCAAAAAATGAGGAAGCGGTAATTAGCAATTTGGTAAAAATGCTATGTGAGATTGACTATCCTGTGGATAAATACGAAGTATGGGTAGTTGACGATCGCAGTACCGACAAAACACCACTTTTGCTGGCAAAACTGGCGCAGAAATATACTCAGCTAAAAGTATTGCAACGCACGGCGACGGGTGGTGGTAAGTCTGGAGCGTTAAACGACGTACTGCCATTGACGAGCGGGGAGTTTTTAGGGGTATTTGATGCTGATGCTCAAGTATCAAAAGATTTGCTTAGGCAAGTATTACCCTTATTTGAAAGACAAGCTGTGGGAGCGGTGCAGGTACGAAAAGCGATCGCTAATGCTGGGAGCAATTTCTGGACAAAAGGGCAAAAGGCAGAAATGGCTCTAGATAGCTATATGCAGCAACAACGAATTGCTACAGGCGGCATAGGCGATTTGCGCGGTAACGGTCAATTTGTGCGGCGAACAGCTTTAAAGCGCTGCGGCGGCTGGAATGAGGAGACAATTACTGATGACTTGGACTTAGCTTTACGCTTACATATAGACCAGTGGGATATTGAGTTTCTAAGTTTCCCTCCGGTGATGGAAGAAGGCGTAACTACGGCAGTTTCTTTGTGGCATCAGCGCAATCGGTGGGCGGAAGGACAATCTCAGCGCTATTTAGATTATTGGCGAGCAATTTTTAGCAATCGGCTGGGAAGGGTTAAAACTTTTGATTTGGCAATGTTTTTGCTGATTCAACATATTTTACCGATCGCATCCGTACCAGACTTGATGATGGCAATAGCCCGCAATCGAGCGCCCGTAATGGCTCCCTTAACAGGTTTAACTTTGAGTTTGTCAGTGTTATCAATGTTTAAGGGTTTGAAGCGAGAGCGTAAAGAGGAGAAGTTAAGTACGGCAGCATTTTTTATTATTTTGCTGCAAACCTTGCGCGGCACTATTTATATGCTCCACTGGTTGGTTGTCATGGTTAGCACTAGCACAAGGATGTCGGTAAGGCAAAAGCGGATGAAGTGGGTAAAGACAGTACATGAAGGCAGCCAGGATTAATGGTTTTGAGTTGTCAACTGGGTAAATTAAAAGCTCATCAAAAATGGTCGGATTTGCGATCGCAAACAGTAATTTTTCGCTCAGGAGTGCGATCGCACTCCTGAATCTCGACCATGTAATAAAACATCAGTAAATCCTGAATTATACGGATTTAGCTTAGGTCTATAAACGTTAGTAAGTAGGCAGTATTGCTATTAGAGCAGCGCAACATTAAGCTGCAAGGGACGCTAATCTGATAATTGATGGGATGCGATCGCACTAGGCATTTAAGCGTTCAGTAATTAGTGACTATGAAACAGTATTTTGCAACCGTTGCTAGGGGATTAGAAACTCTGGCGGCTCAGGAGTTGGAGCAATTAGGCGCTAGTGGGGTGGAGCCAGGATTTTGCGGTGCGAGCTTTGAAGGCGATCGCACTACCCTCTACCGCGTTAACTTATGGGCGAGGCTACCATTCCGCATCTTAGTGAAGTTGCAAGATTTTCCTTGTCAAGATACTCAGGATCTTTACAATGGCATCCAAACTATCGATTGGTCGGAGTATCTCACCCCAGACTTAACACTGGCGGTAAATGCTACGGGCAAAAGTGATCGCCTTAACCATACTCATTTCACCGCCCTCCAAGTCAAAAAAGCGATCGTCGAGCAGCAGCAAGAACAATTTGGCGACAGATCGAATGTGGAAACCCAAGATCCAGATGTGCGGATCAACGTGCATATCGATCGCGATGTTTGTACCGTCAGCCTCGATAGTTCGGGAAATAGCCTGCACCGTCGGGGTTATCGTCCGGCGGTTGGCTCGGCTCCACTAAAAGAATCTCTGGCGGCGGCTTTGATTCAACTATCTTCTTGGCAACCAGAGCAGATGTTTTACGATCCGCTTTGTGGTTCGGGTACTTTACCCTTAGAAGCTTGTTTAAAAGCGTTAAACATAGCACCGGGGCTGTTTCGCGAACGTTTTGGGTTTGAAACTTGGCTTGATTTTGATTTGTCGCTTTTAGAGGAACTAATTGAAGCGGCTAAAAATAGCCAAAAAGATACACTTCCCGCACCGATTTGGGGGAGCGATCGCGATGAAAACGCTATTGAAAGTGCGAAGTCTAATGCGACAAACTGCGGTGTATTAGATCACGTCTGGTTTTCACAAATGGACTTGAGCGAAGTTGTTGCTCCCGCCGATAGTGGAGTGTTGTTCTGCAATCCACCTTATGGCGAACGGTTGGGGAGAGAAAGCGACTTAGGGGCATTTTACAAACTTTTAGGCGACGTGCTAAAACAACGCTTTAAAGGCTGGACTGCTTTTGTGCTAAGTGGAAACAAGGAATTAGCTCTGTGTATAGGGCTGAAATCATCCCAACGGACGGCGGTGTTGAATGGCGCTTTGCCTTGTCAATTAATGAAATACGAACTGTATTGAGCAGGTGTTATAGGCTAGAAGAAATCCCAAAATTTAAAAAATTAGTTTCAAGTAAGTCATTTTTATTGCTATGTTACGACTAACCGAAGTGAAGCTTCCCCTCGATCATCCACAAGAAGCGATCGAGACTGCCATCCTCAAAAAGCTTCAAATCGCCTCCGCCGACTTACTCGGCTATAAGATTTTTAAGCGCAGCTACGATGCTCGAAAAAAAGGCGAGATTACTCTTGTTTATATTCTGGATGTAGAAACGACTAAAGAAAAACAGATATGCGATCGCTTTAAGAAAGATCCGCATATTAGCGTCACACCAGACATGAACTATCGTTTGGTAGCAAAAGCCCGAAGTCACAGCGAAACTAGACCAATTGTGATTGGTACGGGTCCTTGTGGGATGTTTGCAGGCTTATTACTGGCACAGATGGGTTTTCGCCCGATTCTTTTAGAGCGTGGGAAGGCGGTACGCGATCGCACGGTGGATACTTTTGCTTTCTGGAAAAACAAGGAAAAACTAAATCCAGAATCTAATGCTCAATTTGGCGAAGGGGGAGCGGGGACATTTTCTGATGGTAAACTCTACAGCCAAGTTAAAGATTCTCAGCATTATGGGCGTAAAGTCCTTACCGAACTTGTCAATGCTGGAGCTTCCCCAGAGATTTTATATGTAAATAAACCTCATATTGGCACCTTTAAACTGGTGGGCATAGTTCAACGCCTCCGCGCCACTATTGAATCATTGGGCGGCGAAATTCGGTTTCAAAGTCGAGTAGAAGATATCAATATTGAAAATGGGCAAGTGCGGGGAGTCAAGCTTGCTAGTAGAGAATATCTTGCCAGCAATCACATAGTTTTAGCGGTAGGACATAGCGCCCGCGATACATTTCAAATGCTATTTGAGCGGGGAGTTTACATCGAAGCGAAACCTTTTTCGATTGGCTTTCGAGTGGAACATCCCCAGTCACTGATTGATAGCTGTCGTTTCGGGGAAAAGGCAGGACATCGACTTTTAGGTGCTGCTGATTATAAACTGGTTCACCACTGCCAAAATGGGCGCTCTGTTTATAGCTTCTGTATGTGTCCAGGGGGGCTTGTAGTAGCCGCAGCATCCGAGCCGGGACGATTAGTTACCAATGGTATGAGCCAATACTCTCGCAACGAACGTAACGCTAATAGTGCGATCGTTGTCGGGATCACGCCGAACGATTATCCAGGTCATCCTTTAGCCGGAATTGACTTTCAACGGCACTTAGAAGAACGGGCTTTTGAGTTGGGTGGCAGCACTTATTATGCTCCAGGACAGCTAATAGGTGATTTTATTGCTAATCGCCCTTCTGAGTCGCTAGGGACTGTTCAGCCGTCTTACGCGCCAGGAGTTCATTTAGGCGATTTGAGTCAAAGTTTGCCAGATTACGCGATCGCCGCAATCCGCGAGGCGCTTCCGGCTTTCGATAAAAAAATTAAAGGCTTTGCAATGAACGATGCTATTTTAACGGGGGTAGAAACCCGCACCTCATCCCCAATTCGGATTAAACGCCAAGATAATTATCAATCTTTAAATACCCAAGGTCTTTATCCGGCGGGAGAAGGAGCGGGATATGCGGGGGGAATTCTCTCGGCGGGGATTGATGGTATCAAAGTAGCGGAGGCTATTGCTTTAAATATATTGCGGCTTGCTAATTAAAATTTTTTAGATTTGCGACTTCTTAATTATTGTTTAGACTTTATCGTTAAGAACTTGATAAACTAGCGTCGAAAATCTCTTGAGCAGTTAAGTTCAATTGGGGGAACGTTGATGATAAAATGCGATCGCTTTTTCTAAACTGGCTAACTTGATATTCACCTTCCACGAGTTGATAAATTGAAATAGTTGGTTGTTTGGGGTTGCCGATAAACCTCCTTCCACCTAAGCCCAGATAATCGACTATCCAATATTCAGGAATACCAATTTTCTCATAATCGCCAGCTTTATTTAGGTAATCATCGCGCCAATTACTGCTTACAACTTCTACTACTAATGGAATTGATTCCGCATAACTAACTGTCGATTGAATCTTCCATCTCGGTTCTGTTGCTAAGTTAGGACGGTTTAACAATAAAATATCTGGCGAGTAGGCTGTTTCGCTTTCAAGTGGTTTAATCAAAACTGTTTTGGGGACACCGTAGGGCAGGTTAGTACGGCTATATTCTAAAGTAAATCTCTCACTCAAAAACGCAACGATCTCTTCATGTTTGCCTAATGGTTGTGACATTTCAATCATTACCCCATTGTGTAGTTCATAAGGACCGATGCTAGGTTTCCAATCTATAAATTCTTCAAAACTTACTATTTTAGGTAAAGCTTGAATCATACACACCTCAGATTTGATACATAAACTCAAGAGTAACTTCCCACATCACCTTCTCATCTTAACTTTTACGCTCTAAATGCTTCGCTACACTTTGCGAATGCAGTTTGTTTCCAAAAAAATCCCCCACCGTTAGGCAGGGGATTTGATTTATTCAACTACACTTTAATTGAAATTATCAACCAAATTTACCAGCAGTTGAAGCAATCAGGAAGGCTGCGTAAGTTAGGACATAACCAACAGTAAAGTGAGCAAGTCCAATCAAACGACCTTGAACGATAGACATAGCAACAGGCTTATCTTTCCAACGAATTAGGTTGGCAAGTGGTGTCCGCTCGTGCGCCCAGACTAGAGTTTCGATTAGCTCTTGCCAGTAACCTCTCCAAGAGATCAAGAACATGAATCCTGTTGCCCAAACTAGGTGTCCAAATAAGAACATCCAAGACCAGACAGCCAAGTTATTCATCCCGTAAGGGTTGTAACCGTTGATCAACTGAGCCGAGTACAGCCAGAGATAATCTCTTAGCCAACCCATGAGGTAAGTTGACGACTCGTTAAACTGAGCTACGTTACCTTGCCACACCCCCAAATGCTTCCAGTGCCAATAGAACGTCACCCAACCAATAGTGTTGAGCATCCAGAACATAGCAAGGTAGAAGGCATCCCAAGCTGAGATGTCGCAAGTACCGCCACGACCAGGACCGTCGCAAGGGAAGGAGTAACCGAAGTCCTTTTTATCGGGCATCAGCTTAGAACCACGAGCATCCAAAGCACCTTTGACCAAGATCAACACGGTAGTGTGAATACCGAGCGCAAAAGCGTGATGGACGAGGAAGTCGCCAGGTCCAATTGTCAAGAATAAAGAGTTGGTGCCATTATTGATGGCATCTAACCAACCAGGTAGCCAAGCAGCGCCAGCAGTTGAAGCTACGCTATCAGGGTTAGATAGTAGGGTGTCAAAACCGTACAATACCTTACCGTGAGCGCCTTGAATGAACTGGGCAAATACTGGCTCAATGAGGATTTGCTTTTCAGGAGTACCGAAAGCCACTACTACATCGTTGTGGACGTACAAACCTAAAGTATGGAAACCCAAGAATAGCGATACCCAACTGAGGTGAGAAATAATCGCTTCTTTGTGCTTCAGTACCCGATCTAATACGTTGCCTTTATTTTGTTCGGAGTCATAATCGCGCACCCAGAAAATTCCGGCGTGGGCGAAAGCTCCTACCATCAAGAACCCAGCAATGTACTGGTGATGGGTATATAAAGCTGCTTGCGTTGTGAAGTCCTGCCCTATAAAAGCATAAGGAGGCAAGGCGTACATATGCTGTGCTACTAACGACAGGGCTGTACCTAAAGCTGCTAAGTGAATAGACAACTGAAAGTGCAAGGAGTTGTTGTAGGTGTCGTACAAACCTTGGTGAGGCAAGTTAAATTGACCTTCGGTTTTAACTCCAAAGAAGTTTTTGGCATTGAGCATTTCTTTAATGCTGTGACCAATTCCGAAGTTGGTGCGGTACTGGTGACCCGCAATAATAAAGATTACTGCGATCGCTAAGTGGTGGTGAGCCATATCGGTCAGCCACAGCGATTGGGTCTGGGGATGAAACCCACCTAAAAAGGTAAGAATTGCTGTACCAGCGCCTTGAGAAGTACTAAATATTTGATCTGCGGTGTCTGGGTTTTGGGCATAAACACCCCAGTCCCCCGTAAAGAAAGGACGCAAGCCTGCGGGGTGAGGCAATGTTGTGAGGAAGTTATCCCAACCTACGTGCTGTCCGCGAGATTCGGGGATCGCAACGTGGACTAAGTGACCAGCCCAAGCTAAAGAACTAACTCCAAACAAACCTGCCAAGTGGTGATTCAAGCGTGGTTCAGCACTCTTAAACCAAGACAAGCTGGGACGGAACTTTGGTTGCAAGTGGAGCCAACCAGCAAACAGAAATACTGCTGCGATTAGCAATAAACCCACTGCCCCAGTATATAGTTCGTTGTTTGTCCGCATCCCAATGGTGTACCACCAGTGGTAAACACCAGAATAAGCAATATTAACTGGATAAGTAGCCCCAGCTTGAGTAAAGGCATCTACTGCGGCTTTACCAAAGTGAGGGTCCCAAATCGCATGAGCAATCGGACGGACGTTGAGGGGATCTTTAATCCATTGTTCAAAGTTGCCTTGCCAAGCCACATGGAACAGGAGGCTAGAGGTCCACAGGAAGATGATTGCCACATGACCAAAGTGAGTTGCGAAAATCTTTTGATAAAGATTTTCTTCTGTCATGCCATCGTGGCTCTCAAAGTCGTTGCCTGTAGCAATCCCGTACCAGAGCCGACGTGTTGTCGGGTCTTGGGCAAGATCCTGGCTAAATTTTGGAAATTTTGTTGCCATAGGTTTTATGAATTTGCTTCCATTTAGCTCTCAGTTGCCAGCACTTGCTGAAGTGCTGGCACCTAGAAGCTGACCGCTAACCTACCGAGATAATCCGGGCTTCAAAGAAAGCCCAGATAGTGACGATCGCTCCTAAGAGGAAATGCGCCACTCCCACCGCTCGACCCTGAATAATACTCAGAGCGCGGGGTTGAATTGCTGGGGAAAAATTCAGCTTATTATGCGCCCAAACAATCGATTCGATTAGTTCTTGCCAGTAGCCGCGACCGCTAAACAAGAACATCAGACTAAATGCCCACACAAAGTGAGCGCCCAAAAATAGCAATCCGTAGGCTGATAGTGAAGTGCCGTAGGACTGAATTACCTGTGCTGACTGCGCCCACTGGAAGTCACGCAACCAACCGTTGATGTTGATTGCACTTTGGGCAAAGTTCCCGCCAGTGATATGCGCTATGGTGCCATCGGCATCGATAGTTCCCCACACATCCGACTGCATTTTCCAACTAAAGTGGTAAACCGCGATCGCGATCGTGTTGAACATCCAAAATAGTCCCAAGAAGACGTGATCCCAACCGGATACTTGACAAGTACCGCCCCGTCCTGGACCATCGCAAGGGAATCGGAAACCCAAGTTCGCCTTGTCTGGAATCAAGCGGGAGTTGCGGGCAAACAAGAAGCCCTTGAGGAGAATCAACACTGTGACGTGGATTTGGAAAGCGTGAATGTGGTGGATCATAAAGTCCGCCGTACCCAACGCCATTGGCATCATGGCAATTTTGCCACCTACCGCTACAATTCCACCGCCCCAAATGTAGCTAACAGGTTCTAATTGGTTTGGAGCCGTTGTCCCTGGAGCCAAGGTTTGAATATTTTGCACGAACTGCGCGAATATAGGCTGCAGTTGAATTGCTGTATCCGAGAACATATCTTGAGGGCGACCCAAAGCCTGCATGGTGTCGTTGTGAACGTACAACCCGAAGCTATGGAAGCCCAAGAACATACATACCCAGTTCAAGTGGGAGATAATCGCGTCTCTATGACGTAGCACTCGATCTAGCACGTTGTTTCGGTTTACGACTGGATCGTAATCCCGCACCATAAAGATCGTAGCGTGGGCGGCTCCTCCAACAATAAAGAAGGCTCCAATCCACATATGGTGGGTAAATATTGATAGCTGAGTAGCATAATCTGTGGCAATGTACGGATACGGAGGCATCGCGTACATATGATGCGCCACAATAATTGTTACCGAACCCAACATTGCTAAGTTGGTTCCTAATTGGGCGTGCCAAGAGGTGGTCATATTTTCATATAAACCTCTATGACCGTCACCTGTAAAGGGACCTTTATGATTTTCGAGAATTTCTCTAATGCTGTGTCCAATACCCCAGTTAGTGCGGTACATATGACCAGCGACCAAGAATAGCACCGCCAGAGCTAGGTGATGGTGTGCTGTATCGGTCAACCACAAACCGCCAGTCTGTGGATTTAGACCGCCTTTAAAGGTTAGAAAGTCAGCGTACTGACCCCAATTTAGCGTCCAAAAAGGTGTTAACCCTTGGGCAAAACTAGGATACAATTCCGCCATTAAACGGCTGTTCAAGATGAACTCGTGAGGCAACGGGATATCTCCCGGAGCTACACCTGCGTCTAAGAGCTTGTTTACTGGCAAAGCAACGTGAATCTGATGACCAGCCCAAGATAGGCAACCCAAACCGAGTAAGCCTGCTAGGTGGTGGTTCAACATCGACTCTACATTCTGGAACCATTCCAGTTTGGGAGCGCGTTTGTGATAGTGGAACCAACCAGCAAACAGCATTAATGCTGCTGCCACCAGACCGCCAATGGCAGTCACGTAAAGTTGAAATGTACTTGTAAAACCAGCAGCCCGCCAAACATGGAATAGGCCAGAAGTAATTTGAATTCCGTGGAAGCCACCACCGACATCAGCGTTTAAGATTTCTTGACCAACAATTGGCCAGACAACTTGAGCGCTAGGTTTGATGTTTAGGGGGTCAACTAACCACGCTTCATAATTTGAAAATCGAGCGCCATGAAACTCCATGCCGCTAATCCATAAGAATACTACTGCCAGATGACCGAAGTGGGCAGCGAAGACTTTACGGGATATATCTTCTAAGTCACTCGTGTGAGTATCAAAATCATGAGCGAGGGCATGGAGGTTCCAAATCCAAGTGGTGGTTTTTGGACCTCTAGATAAGGTGCGGTCAAAGTGACCTGGTTGCGCCCACTTCTCGAAAGAAGTAGGAACTGGATCTACATCAACAACAACTCTTACCTTTTTTTCCTCTCGCTCAGGAGGACTAATCGTCATTCAGACTCTCCTCTCTAGACAAGGAACCAGGAATCATTAACATTACCAACTGCCTTTGGACTGATGGAGCTACCGTATGGATTTGAAACCAGAGCTTTGCAGCCATGAACAGCGATGATGTAAATTTGCTTTCTGATGAATTATAGGCTCTTAACTGTAGGAGTTTTAAGAGTTTGTTAACAATAATTCAAAGTCCGAGGCGATCGCAGTTTTTTCCTCTGGAAAAATTGAAGTTTTTGAAAGAAAGTCAAGAGAATTTATATATATTGTTGTAAAAATTTACCTCTTACGAGCGATCGCCAATCGGTTCATAGCAGCAATCGGCGCTTAAGATAATGGAAAGCAACAAATATCAATAATTTTGATAGCCGAGGAGCAGAAAATAGGGTGTTAGGCAGATTGTGGCAGAAGTTAAGTAGAGCGTTTGGTATTACCTTGATAGCGATCGCCTTATTAAGTACAGTGAGTTGTAGCAGTAAAGGCAATACCGTTACGTTACTTACACCCGGCAATAACACTATTGTCCAAGCTGGAGACATAACAGAAGTTTCCCCCCCAGAAACTATTCAAACTTTGCGTCGAGATTTGGAAATCTATCAGCCGCAAGTGTCTATAGTCAGTCCAGAAGCAGATGAAGTATTTCAAGACGATAAAGTTGAAGTACGTTTGCAAGTTCAGGATTTACCTATATTCAAGAATTCTGAGCTAGAGCTAGGCCCTCACCTGCACGTTATTGTAGATAACCAGCCCTATATAGCTGTTTATGACACAACAAAAGCTTTGACACTGCCTGAATTGGAACCTGGTAGTCATACTTTGCGTGTTTTCGCTGCTCGTCCTTGGCATGAAGGCTTCAAAAACGCTGGCGCTTATGCCCAAACAACTTTTCATATTTTTACTAAAACTCAAACTAACAATCCAGATTTAGCCCAACCACTTCTAACCTACAGTCGTCCCAAAGGTTCTTACGGAGCCGAACCTATCTTGTTAGATTTTTATCTAACTAACGCTCCTTTGCGTTTTGCTGCCACAGAAAACCCTCAGAACAAAATTGCTGATTGGCGGATTCGTTGCACAATTAACGGATATAGCTTTGTTCTAGATAGCTGGCAAAGTCTCTACCTCAAAGGCTTTAAGCCAGGTAAAAACTGGATACAACTAGAATTTATCGATGCTCAAGGTAACTCTGTCGAAAACGTTTTTAACAATACACTCAGAACCGTTACCTACGAACCCAAGGGTCAAGATACGCTGTCTAAGTTAGTTACAGGCAAACTATCAGCCGATGCAGCGCGGGGAATTATTAACCAAAATTCCACTGTTAAAATGCCCGTCTCAACTCCTGAACCATTACCGCTCCCTACAGAAATGCCCAGCCCTACACCAGAAAGTGAGCCGCTACCAATCCCTACAGAAAGGCCCAGCCCTGAAACCTCAATAAACGAAGTTGAACTACCATCAAGTCAAAATCTAGGAGGTTATTTTAATCGTCTCCGCGATACCAATACTAAGATTGCACCTAGTTCACCCTCAATACCAGATATTGACCCACCAGTAGATACTAGCCCCGATTCAGCCCCAGAAAACCCTGCTACAGGACTATAAAGGTATTAATTAAATCGAGATTATGAATACCCAACCCCAATCATCACAATTTTTAACTTTAGAAGATTCAGCCCACGTAGATGCTGCGTTGCTTGCTTCTAACGAAAAGTTTTTGGCAAGGCTTACAGTTTCTTCTCTAAAGTTGTTAAAGCACATTGCTCAGGAATATGCAGTTAATATTGAAGATTTAACGGCTCTACAAATAATTGCTTGGTTTGAGAAAGACAGCAAAATCCGACGCGAGCAAGGCTCTGAATCCGCTTACTTACAGTGGTAAGATAAGTGATTTTTACAAGAAAAAAGCCTACATTAACTGGATTTTAGAGCATTACTTAGCTACAGAGTTTATGAGGAACACAAGAACACGAGTGTCTTAGCCATAATATAAAGCTACTGAAACACAGTGTAAATAATACTTAGAAAATATCTTGCTCGTATTTAATAACCGATTATACAGAGGGAAAAGGTGACTATAACGCTTTACTTACTCCGTCATGGACAAACAGAATCTAGTCGAAACAACGCTTTTTGTGGCTCCCTTAACCCCGAATTAACAGCCGATGGACTTGAAATGGCGCAAGCATTCGCCGTTGCTTATCAGTCTTTAGAATGGCAGGCTATCTACGCAAGTCCGATGCAAAGAACGATCGCCACAGCTAAACCGTTAGCAGAAAAACTGGGTATGGAGTTAGAACTGCGGGAGGGCTTAAAAGAAATTAACTATGGCAAGTGGGAAGGGCAAACTGTTGAAGTGGTAGCTCGTGACTACCACGATGACTACATTCGCTGGACAGCAGACCCAGCATGGTATCCGCCTACTGGGGGAGAACTCGCCGTTGCGATCGCAAGCCGCGCATTACTTGTAATTGAGGAAATCAAACAACGTTATTCTAGTGGCAATATCTTGATTGTTGCTCATAAAGCAACGATTCGGATTATATTGTGCAGTCTCTTAGGCATTGATGTTGGGCGCTTCCGCTTTCGGTTGGGCTGTCCGGTAGGCTCAGTAAGTAAGGTAGAATTTGGCGCTCACGGCCCTTTGCTGCATAGTTTAAGCGATCGCACTCATTTAAGCGAAAGGTTGCGGACACTACCAGGAACTTAAGAACTTACACAGATCTAAACAATTTAATTCAAAAAGGGAATTTACTTTGCTACTTGGCTTCACCAATTAAGGTAAATGCTGCCCAGTTTCTAGGATGTTAATTGCTTGGGGATATTTCTTTTGAGCATTGTAAATAGTTCCTATACTGAACAAAGCCTTTGCTTGTAGTTCATGATCGCCAATTTGTTTAGCAATAGTTAAACTCTGCTGCTGGTAATCAATTGCTTTAGCATGGTTTTTTTGAGAATTGTAAGCTCTACCGATGCTATTAAGGGCGCGCTACTTGCCAACTTGCGATCGCTTAGACTCTGGGCGATCACTGCTGCTTGCTAGGCATACTTTAGCGCTTGTTGATAGTTCTCTAGCCCGTGATAAGCATTACTGATATTAGTGATCGCCCGTCCTTCTCCTTGGCGATCTCTTAACTGCCTATAAAGAGTCTAAAAGGCATTGGGCTTGGGTACGGGCATCTACCTGTGCCTGTGAAGCGCTGACTAATGCCGGAACTAGAGGCGAGGAAAAGCTAGTAATACTAGTAATAATAGATGCGATCGCAATTAAGCTGATTCTTTTCAATTGCATAATTTATATAAACAACCCGCCTAGGACTTATTGGTAGTGCCTAAGATTTTTCCGCCCGCAGTTATTAGTAAAGATCTACTTTTTCAAGCTCTAAAGGCATTATTTGCAGGGAATTAATCAGTAAACTGAAGGTAGCTTGACAAATTTAATTCCCAGCACTTTCCAATTGTAAGTTCCCCTAGCTAGATATACCAGCGGTTGGAGCGCCGCATTCAACGCTTTGCTAGTACAAAATCCCAATGCGTTTGCGTCCAATCTCTGTAGTTTTTTTAGTTAACAGCAGTAGATTAAACTGAAACATACGCTAGTTGTGGGATGCAACTTTTATTTGGTTTCCCAGTCATTGCCTTCGTAAGAAAAGTTGTAAAGTATGCCAGAAAGTAATATCGATTCCCAGATACATGATGAAGGCAATATTCTAGACTTATCGGGAATAGCAACTATTCCTCAAGCGCCTCCCGGTTACAAGTCAGGTTTTATTGGTATTATTGGTCGCCCTAATGTCGGCAAATCAACGCTGATGAATTATTTAGTCGGGCAGAAAATTGCTATTACTTCCCCGGTTGCCCAAACAACGCGCAATCGTTTACGCGGCATTTTAACTACCCCAGAAGCACAGTTAATTTTTGTTGATACGCCAGGTATTCATAAACCTCATCATCAACTAGGCGAAGTGTTGGTACAAAATGCCAAAATCGCGATCGATTCAGTAGATGTAGTGTTATTTGTGGTAGATGGAGCCGTAGAAGCAGGAGGAGGCGATCGCTATATTGACGAACTACTTAGTCATAGTAAAACGCCAGTTATTTTAGGCATCAATAAAATTGACACGCAAATAGCCGCCGATGCCCAAATGTTAGATACTACTTATGCTCGAATTGCTGAAGCTAACCAATGGAAAATGGTGAAGTTTTCGGCTCTAACAGGTGATGGATTAGTAGAATTGCAGCAGTTGTTAATTGAAAAACTTGAAGTTGGCCCTTATTATTACCCGCCGGATTTAGTTACCGATCAACCAGAGCGGTTTATTATGGGGGAACTTATCCGCGAACAGATTTTACTTTTAACTCGTGAAGAAGTCCCGCACTCGGTAGCGCTCGCAATTGAAAAAGTTGAAGAAGCACCAACTATTACTCGTGTATTTGCCACTATAAACATTGAACGCGATTCTCAAAAAGGTATCCTAATCGGCAAAGGCGGAAGTATGCTCAAAGCCATTGGTAGCGCGGCACGGGAGCAAATTCAAAAATTAATTGCTGGCAAAGTTCATCTAGAATTATTTGTTAAAGTTCAACCTAAATGGCGGCAATCGCGGACTCGTTTAGCAGAATTAGGTTATCGGGTAGAGGAGTAAGTTACCACTGCGGTTTAGAAATAATTAATTCTTCTGCGGCTTGACTGGGCAATGGTTGAGAGAAGAAGTATCCTTGCCCGTAGGCGCAATTAAGTTCTCTAAGACGGGCTAGTTGCTCCGCCGTTTCGATGCCTTCGGCGATCGCACTCACCCCAAGTTTGTTGGCCAAGGTCAAAATTGTTTCGGTAATTTCTAAATTGCCTTTTCCAGCACCAATTTTACTGACAAACGAGCGAGCGATCTTCAATTCATCAATGGGAAAATGGTGCAGACGACTTAAGGATGAATATCCTGTACCAAAGTCGTTAATAGATAACTGGACTCCTAAAGCTTTAATTTGCAGGAGCGTGGCAATTGTTGATTCGTCATTTTCTGCTAAAACGTTTTCGGTAATCTCCAACTTAAGGCTAAGAGCATCTAGACCTGTATCGGTCAAAATTTGGCTAATTTGCTGGATTAAATTGGGTTGAGAAAATAATTTGTTACCCATATTTGTACTAATTAATAGGGGTGGGATAGTAGGAATTTTCGCTTGCCATTGTTGCATTTGGCGGCAGGCTTCGCGCAGTACCCACTGGTCAATGGGGTTAAGCAGCCCAGTTTCTTCAGCTAAAACTATAAATTTAGCAGGAGCAAGGATACCCTGTTGGGGATGTTGCCAGCGCACCAAAGCCTCAAAACCAGCAAGTCTCCCCGTTGCTAACGACACGAGGGGTTGATAATAAACCAAAAACTCTCGACGTTTGATCGCTCGACGTAGTTCTGTTTCCATCTGCAAACGGGCAACTGCTGTAGCGTGCATGGCGGTATTAAATATCTCGTAGCGCGTCCTCAATTGTTTAGCGCGATACATAGCAATATCCGCATCGCGCAGAATATCTCCTGCCTGTTGATAGCCTGTAGCGCTTAAGGCAATGCCAATACTTGCGGTAGCGAACACTTCTTGCCCTTCAAGCTCAAAAGGCAACGTCAGCGCTGCCTGGATGCGTTCGGCAACGCGGATTGGATCGCTAACATCGGCAAGATTTTCTAGTAGAATAGTGAATTCGTCTCCACCTAGACGGGCAACGGTATCTGCAGGACGGAGGCAATCTTCTAATTTGCGGGCAATGGCAATTAGTAACTGATCGCCAAGTGTATGTCCGAGGCTATCGTTAACAACCTTAAACTGATCTAAGTCAATAAAAAGTACGGCATATAGAGCATTAGGATCGTGTTTGCCATACTCAAATGCTCGTTCTAGGCGATCGCTAAACAAAGCTCGGTTGGGCAAATTGGTTAGTGCATCATAGAAAGCGCTGTAATTTAGCTCTCCAGCAGAATCGCGCAAGGCTTTTTCAGTCTGCTGGCGCTCAGTTGTTATTCCACCCAATAGCAAGCAAGTCAGCGCAATTGCCATTAAGCCAAATTGGCAAGGCAATTACGTTAGATTGACCGAAGGTGGCACTTACCAACACTGCCACAGCAACATTAATAAACAAAACCGTCACCGCCGCCCGCTCAAAACCATGCCGCAAAGCAATCCAAATTGAGGGTAGAAAAACGAAATAGGTATAGTCTAAATTATTCCCCGAACGCGAACCGTAGGCAGCCCAAATTCCCAAGCTCAAGGCTAAACTTTCTAGTAGCAGTTGGGGAAGTTCTCGCCGTGTGGGTAGCCTGATACGATCGCTTGCAGGAGTTGCATTTTCGGCGGATTCCCAAATCCAGGGCAGCTTGCGGAGCCAAACTAATAAAAACGGCGCAAGCATAGCAATACCTGTAGCATCTCCAGCCCAGTAGTGCAGGGTGTTTGTCAAATATTTAGACCAAGGTAGAACTTGGAAGTAAGCAAAACTTGCTGCTTGTAATAAAGCAACAATCAATGGTGCAATTAAAGCCGCGATCGCTAAAAACCAAGTTACATCCCGCAGTTGCCGCAAGCGGGGATTGATCCGCAGCTTGTATAATAAGAGGGCGCAAGCTCCGCCATACCCTAACGTTGTAACTAAATCAAAGACTAGCAATATATCCCAACTGAGATTACGTTCAGTAACAAAATAGTCGTGAACAAATGTGTTCAGAAATAGGCAGGGATATACCGCCAACCGAGCGTGAGGAGCAGGACAATATCGAGGGCTGAAGGCGGATACCAAACAGAGATTTCTGGTGCTGATTCAAATGCCAGAGATACTGTGTCTAGCATCGCCCAGGCAATTAGATAAATTGTTACTATCCAGATGTAGCGCACAAATGACGGCGTGTTGTGCCAATGTTTGTACAGTATCCGCGAAAGTTGCTCGCTACCTTCATTCACTCCGATCATACTGATACCTGTATAGACAGCACATTACGTTGTCAGGGTTACTAGCAATAGCTGCTCTAACTTCTACTAAAAATATTAGTTGACTATTGTAAGTCTATGACCTGAGAACTGCATTTAGTCTTTAGTTAAAGGGCAGTAGGAAAGAAGGGTTTTTTGCCCCCAATCAGTTTTTAACTTCACGGGATGTAAGCGCGATCGCACTATGGGGAAATTGGCGCTTCAATACTGGAAAAATTGGACAGGGCGCTCGATTATCTAAACTATTTGGCTTACTCCAAGTAAAGGGGGCTTTTTGTGCCGCCGACATCCACAGTAAGCGTTTAGCTCTAGTCATTGCTACATAAAGTAAGCGAAATTCTTCAGCCGTTTTTAGTTGTTTTGCGGCTTCCCAAGCTTGAGCAATATCTGGTAGCGTTGATTGTCCGTGAAGATGAGCGCGAATTTGAGCGCGGGCGACTTCTGACAAACTAAAGTCACCTAAAAAATGAGTTTGAGGCGGAACCCAAAAGCTACCGGGAATAATATTTTCATGCAAAAAAGGCAGAAAAACATAGTCCCAGTCAAGCCCCTTAGCTTTGTGCATGGTGATAATTGTTAGTTGGCCGGGACGAGTAAAACGCTCTTCCAAATCATCCGTTTCTACCGGTTCAAACCTTTCGGAACTGACAATTTCACTTAGTACCATTAACATGGCAGCGAGTGAACTATTACCTGCTGTTTGCTGGGCTATTCGTTCCGCCAACTTATCGGCGGTAGCAAGTTCTGCCCCGTCGTAATTTAAAGTTAAAGCCAAAAAGGGAATTAGCTGATAGGGCGGTAATTCTAGCCGAGCGCGGAGCAGTTGATGGCACAAATTACGTGGTTTAATTGCTGCTTCTTTCTGGGGGGGATCGAGAGGAGCAGGATAAATAAATTGTTCTGGAAGTAAAACTAGAGCGTTGAGGTCTTGACGCTCAATTAGCTGGCGTTGGACAAGGACTGCTAAGGCACTTTTGAGATGATCGGGTGAATGGGGACGGTCAAGAAATTGCAGCCAAGCTAAGATTTCTAAGGGAACGTGCGAGCGGCGATCACTTTCTGATACTTCATACAAACTAATTTCATGTTCTTGGCATAAAGGCGTAAGGAATTCTGCTAACCACTGACCTTGTTTATTTTCCCTAACTAAAACCGCCGCACTGCGATCGCGATTTTCACTAAATAAACGGATTGCGCGATCGCCAATCAAACTAGCAGTATGGTGAATGTCGCGCGGCGTATAAAGTTCTAAACCTTGACCCCAAGGGGCGGGATTCGCATCGCTCTGAGGGTCGTCAGCGTCTACAGGTTGAATCTTTTGCACCCGAAAAGGAGCTTTTTCACTTTTATAAGTACGATTTACCCACTCCAATGCAAAGTTAGCAGCATCAATAATAATTTTGCTACTGCGTCCTGCTTGATCCATTGTTGCCAACTGTCCTTTGTTGTGGCATTGTTCGCAAAATTGGCGAAAATAAATGGGGTCAGCCGGGGTAAAAGTAGAATTTATCGCTTGATTGGGATCGCCGACACGAATTAAATTTGCGGGATTATTAGGGTAGCTAGAATTAGTCGCGAGAATTTTTAGTAACTTAGTTTGCAATTGACTAGAGTCTTGCGCCTCATCTTCAAACACCGCAAAAACTTGGTTTTGTTCAATTTGACAAGCGCTGTTGTTTTCTAGCACCCGTAAAGCCCCTAAAATCATGTCGTCGTAGTCAATTAGATCGTGCGATCGCATGATGCTTTGATATTGCTCGTACAACCCAGAAGCGACTTCCAAAATATCGTACTCATCGTTGGATTGACTACTAATTTCTCGCAAGGCTGCGGGCAAAATTCCCGAACTTTTGGCTTCATGAATGACACTATGAGCTAAAGCTGGTAGCACTTCAGTCCGCAGCACCGATTGACGGCGCAAGCGTTCGGTTTCTTCGCCATCAAATTGTCGCCCTTGTAATAATTTAGAGTAATGCCCTGGATAATTTGCAATCCATTGTTCTACGCAAGTACGAATTAGGCGATGGCTTTGGTTGGGTGTGATTAAAGTTGAATTATCTAGTCGCAACCCCGATAAATCTGGATAACGGCTGGCAATATTTAACGCTAAACCATGCAGAGTGTGAACACTAAAGCCTGATGGCGGTAATAATAATTTCTTTTGCAGATAGTAGCGAATTTTTGCTTTAATATTTGCTGCCGCCGAACGAGTAAAAGTCACTACAATTAGTTGATGGCGGGCGTGGAGTCCGTGACGAGCGATCGCTACGGCGGCGGCGGCTGCCATTCCGGTAGATTTTCCCGCTCCTGGAACGGCGGAAACTGCCATTTCTCCGCCTTGCCATTGTGCCATTTGCTGCTGTCCAGGGCGGAGACTCTTTTCAATTTGGTTACACGCCTCTTGCCTAAGTGTGGTTAATTGGACGGGTAATTGGTTGGTAAGATTAGCATCTAACATAGGTGCGCGACTTGCAAGGGATTAAATAGTTAAATAATGGATAACCGCAAATTACACTATTTGGCACTAGCTGGTGTGGTTTCTCTAGGTGCTGTTTTGCGTTTGGGAAATTTGGATGGCAAATTTTTATGGCTAGATGAAGTTATTACAGCCATTTTCAGTTTAGGGCGCAACTATAACAACGTACCGCTAGAAGTAGTTATTCCTTTTCATCAGCTACAGCAAATTTTTACTTTTCAGCCGGAAACTAGCTGTACTCAAATTGCTGCAAATCTTGCTCTCCAATCTACCCATCCACCGCTATTTTTTTGCCTGCTGCATAGTTGGTTTGGTGTAGTTAATCCCATTTCACCTAGTTGGGTGTGGACTTTACGCGCATTTAGCGTTTTTTGTGGAACAAGTGAAGTCGCGGCAATCTATTTACTTAATACTAAAGCTTTTTCCCGCTCGGCGGGGCTAATGGCGGCGGTAATGATGGCGGTTTCTCCTTTTGGCGTATACCTTTCCCAAGAAGCCCGTCATTACACTTTGCCCGTGTTATTGATTACCTTAGCACTGCTGGGACTAATTCAAATTCAACAAGATATTGCTAGTAAGCGCGTCCGCTTTGGGGTGTGGTTATTTTGGGTGATAGTTAATATTATTGGGCAATACGTCCATTACTTTTTTATTCTGGCAATAGTCGCGCAGGTTTGGACTTTGTTAATGCTGATGTACGGGCATCGGCGCAATTTAGCTCGTTACAGCAAGTTGGCTTTTACTCTAGCCATATTGGCGATTATTGTTAGCTTTATTCCTTGGTTTCCTATCTTAGTAAGTCATTTTACCCGCCCAGAAACTAGCTGGATACCCTCGCCGCACAATGTTGCGCCACTTTACCAAATTTTCGCTAGTTGGTTATTAATGATTGTGGCTTTACCTGTAGAAAGTCAACCAATAGAAATAGCAATTTTGTCTGGTTTGGGGGTATTGATTTTTGGTAGTTGGGTGCTGTGGCTGAGTTTTAAAGGAATTAAGCATTTATGGCGATCGCCAATTACTAATTTATCAACTTTTACTCTTGCTAGTTTTACTGTTGTAGTCCTGCTTGAATTTTTAGTTATTGTCTACTTTTTAGGCAAAGATATTACTATTACTCCGCGTTATAACTTTGTTTATTATCCAGGTTTATTGGCATTAATAGCCGCTGGGTTAAATGCGAGTTTGTATGGAAAAAAACAAAAACTTGTAGTTAGCAGAAACAACACTCGATTAAATAATGTTTGGTTTAGTTTGCTAGATAAAAAGCCTAACCAAGTTTTTATATTAATTTTTCTTTCTTCTTTATTAAGCTGCACGTTAGTTATTTTTAATTTTGTCTTTCAAAAACCATATAATCCTCAACAATTTGCTCAGATAATCAATCAAGAACCTGCTATACCAATAATAGTTGTAATGGGATACAAAGACTACCAAAACGTAGCATTGGGTTTAAGTTTTGCTTTAGCCTTAGAGAAAGTTAGAAATTCTAGCAATGGTGATTTTGTATTTTCAGAGCGATCGCCTAATGGCTACGAATCTGTTTGGCAAAAACTAGAGCTTTTACCTCCATTAAAAGCTCCCTCACTCAATTTATGGGTAATTGCTCCCGATCTAAGACGGCGAGAATATCCGCACCATTTAGCACTTTCTGGGCATTTTTGCGTTATGGATGCTCAACAGCATTATCGCATTGGCATACCTTACCAACTGTATAGATGCAAAAATTAAGGACACGCTTAATGTCCCTAATTTGATGTTTCTACTCGTCAATTTGCCAAACATCTTTAGTGATTTCTTCGTCCAAAATTTTCTTCGGACGAATCAGCACGATAACTCTACCTAGTAATTGTAAATCTGGCTCTGTTTCAAACCATTGCAATTCTATTTGACCGGAGTTATCAGTTATAAAGTAACTATTAGCGTCCCATTCACGCTCGGAACGATCTATTACTACTAATACAGGCTCGGTAGAAGTATTTGGTGCATCTGGTAAGAATTCACCACTAGATAATATGACAATTGGATCTTCAGCTTTTAATACAACCTGCCATCCCGGTAATGTAACCCAGGCTTGCTCTCCGGCAAACTTTACCATGCCAAAAGGTCTAATTTCTTCTACCATCGGTACAGCTTTAACATCAGCGGTACTTAAAGGCATTTCCCCAGCTACGGGGACAATTCGGGCTAATTCCTCATCGGTTTGCAGCCTGTAGAAGGGCAATTTGGGAGCCGATCGCGTTTGGACAACACTAAAATCCATTAGTAGATGCTCAATTTGCTGCCTAGCACTGGGAGAATGAGCAAATTTCAATCCTTTAGCAATAAAACGCGATCGCTCTTGCATATCGTTCTTCTGACGAATTAAGCGCCAATAGTAGTAAGCTAAAGCATCGCCCCGATGTTCAGTAAATCCGTTAGGTAATGATGATAAACGGGAATAGTCTTTAACTGCTCTTGCGACTTCACGAGCATCATCAATAGTGAGTTTGTGGGTAAGAACTAATTCCGCCGCCGCCGCGCGATCGCTATGAGTTAGTAGACGCAATTCGTACAAAATCTCGCTACCACGTTCTCTAAAATGCGATCGCACTTCCTCCGAGGCTCCAGATTTTTCTATAGAAGCATAAACTTGAGAGCCTACAACGATCTGGTTTTGCTGAATTGGCTCAAATCCTGTAGCTTCAAAAATAGTTTGCTGGCTTAACCCAGATTTTTGTAATTTTGCACAAGAAATTCCCCACTCTACCCAGTTACCTTGTTTCTGCCGGAGATTTCGCACTAAGTTTTCACTTTCTTCGCTTGATAGCTCGTCACTAGAATTGGCAGCATCAGGTGTTAGTTCAGTCATAATTTCCGCAAGCAACTTTTTAAAAAACTGGAGTTAAATTTATTTTATGTTCGTTTATTTATTTTAGAACTGCTGAGTGCGATCGCAATAATCCGTTAGTCTATACATAAAGTCTGGAAACAATTGCCAGATGAGCAAGCCAGAGTGTAAATAAAATGACTGCTAACACAAGCGATCGCCTAGATTCGGAGCCGAGACTTACTAACACATCGTTGAGAAACTGGATAAGCTTTCAACAGCCATTGAAAAAATAGATCAGCTATCAGCAGTTGACAGATTTAAGGCGCTTTCCAAATTACCAGCAAGCAACCAATCTTTTACTTTCATTGCTAGTGCTACTATCACAATAATTGTTACCACCATTTCGCGTAGATAAGAATTTGCATTTGGCAATAGTAAAATTCCCTCCATCGAACTCTAAATTAAAAAGTTTTGACCAATCCAAATAATGAATTCAACCGATATCCGCGCTATTTTTGATCGCATTGCGCCCGTTTACGATCAAATGAATGATCGCTTAAGCTTAGGTCAGCACCGCATTTGGAAGCAAATGGCAGTAAAGTGGAGTAAGGCAAAGCCTGGAGATATTTGTTTAGATCTCTGTTGTGGTAGTGGAGACTTGGCTCTACGGCTAGCGCGTCGAGTTGGTGCTACAGGTAAAGTATACGGCGCAGATTTTGCTGTAGCGCAACTAGAAGTTGCTAAAAAGCGCTCTTTAAAACAATTTCCTCATCCTCCCATAACTTGGATTGAAGCCGATGCTCTAGATTTACCCTTTGCTGACAACTATTTTGATGCGGCGACAATGGGCTATGGTTTAAGAAATGTTACAGATATTCCGCGCAGCCTTCAGGAATTACATCGCGTTCTCAAGCCTAGTGCGATCGCTGCAATTTTAGATTTTCATCGCCCTACTAATACCTATTTAAGTAGCTTTCAGCAATGGTATTTAGATAATTTAGTCGTACCAATAGCGCAAGATTTGGGCTTAACCGAAGAATATGCTTACATTAGTCCTAGCTTAGACCGATTTCCTACAGGACAAGAGCAAGTAGAATTAGCAAATAATGCTGGTTTTTCATCCACCCATTACCTCATCGCCAACGGTATGATGGGAGTGCTGGTAGTTAAAAAAGTGCGATCGCCTTTAATTTAGACTTAAAATGTCAAAAGCCTTTGCCGCAAACAACTACAGTCTTCCGCCTGCTAACTAGCGCATTTACATATTAAAGTACTGCTTTGGACTGGTCTACTTTGTGGCTTTACGTTGCTCCACCTGTAGTGGGTGGAATTATTGGCTACTTCACTAATGATATAGCCATTAAAATGCTGTTTCGTCCTTACCGGGCTATCTATATTGGTAAAAAACAGCTACCTTTTACTCCTGGCTTGATTCCGCGCAACCAAGAACGTTTAGCAAGACGGGTATCGGATACAATCATGGGTTCGCTGCTAACGCCAGACGAATTGCAAAAACTGGCACGGCGGCTACTACAGCCAGAACGGGTTCAAGCAGGAATTCTATGGTTGTTAAAACTTGCTTTAGAACAAGTTGGTGCAGATAAAGAACAAAAAAGTACCAAGATTGTAGCTGGTATTCTTAAAGATTTGTTAGGGCAATCTTTGCCACGTTTACTGAAAGTTTTAGCGCGGCGTGAGGACTTTTTAGAAACGCAAATTAATCAGATATTTGACCAAGTATTATTAGATTTTCAACTAAATGAAGATCAAGCAAATAAGCTTGCTGATTGGCTGTTGCAAGTAGTGTTACCACCCGATGCGATCAGACAGTTAATAATTGACTTTTTGACTGATCGCACAATTCAATTAATCGATGAAGGATTTAGAGAAAAAGCTAGTGGTACTTATTGGGTAGTAGCTAATTTATTCGGCTTACGCAATACGCTGACTCGCTTACGGGCTTTTTGCTTAGATGAAAGAGAAGAAGCAAACGAGAGAATAGGCGAACTGATTAAATCTCTAGTAGTACGCGATCGCCTCAAAACCTGGTTAAAAAGCATATCCTTACAAAACTTGCCTGTTTCTACGGTGCGACAGCTAAGAAAAACTACCCGCGATACTATCCGGGGTTACGTGCAAACGCGGGGTATGAATTTTTTACAAGGGTTTAATGATTCGATTGATTGGCAGAATACAGCTAGTTTACTGCTCAATCGCTTAAGAGATTCAACCGCCCTTAGTAGCTCTCTTGAAGTTGTCAGTAAAGAACTAGCTCTGCTTTTAGAACGTTACTTAGAAAAAGATTTAGAAGCAATTGTCGCTCAAGCAATTCCTATTCTATCTATCGATCAAGTAATTGTCGATCGCGTCAAGTCTACATCGGCGGCAGATTTGGAAACGGCAATCGAAGGAATCGTTAAAAATGAATTGCAAGCGATCGTTAATTTGGGTGGCTTATTAGGGTTTGTAATCGGTTTATTGCAAAGTGTAGTGTTATTGCTGCGCTAGGGGCATAGCCTAAGTGTTATTTTGTTGGTAACAGAAAATAAAACAGCTATGCGTCTACTGCTGCTCTTAAACGCTATACGGTAGACACTTATATGTAGGCATTCGATTTTTAACTAAGAGATTACGATGAGTGGCACACTTCAAAAAGCAACTGAGTTGATATCTTTTTACACGTTTGGCATGGATACTGGCGACTGGGAACTCGCCACAAAGGGCTTCGCCGATTCAGTTGAGGTGGACTACAGTGCTGTAGGTGCGCCCAAAGGGCAAATGACAAAGGTTGCTTTAAAAGACTTCCTTCTACAGTTGCTCGGAAAAAATGATCTTCGGGTACACACCGCTATCTCGCAAATTTTTGAGAACCCCAAAGAACCACAAGAGTATATTGCTTACTATTCAGTTAGGCACTACAAGGGGCAATTGGGTCAAGGTAATAAATTTGCAGTCTTCGGTTGGTACTCATACAAGCTGCATGATAATCTCATCGTGTCTTTGAAGATAAATGTCTCTGCAATGGAAGGCGATCCAACAGTACTCGCGTAGTGGTCTAACAATGCATTCAGTCCGAAGCCGATTCGGGGTTCAGATTAAGTCTGTAGTTATGCTAAACCTAATGAGTTCGTTAATTTCATTAATTTATGACCGAGATTAAGTAAGCAATGATACTCGGCTTTCAAGACCGTGCCATTTTGGGTTTGAGTTAGAGAAGATCGCTGCGTGGAACCTATTTAGTTGCAAGATAAAACCGTAATTTGCAAGGAGTAGGGACACGTTTAATTAGTGTCCCAATCATTTAGGAAGCTACAGCATATCGAATTAACTGAGAAATGCGTTGGCGCAAAGTTTCCAACCCTAAGTGATCGCGTGCAGAGATAAATACAGCTTGGGGAAATTCTTCTCTAGCCATTGCCAAAGTCTCACCATCAGCGCAATCAATTTTATTTAAAACAACTAATGCAGGTCCCGGAGTAATAGGCATTTCTGCCAAAATACTCATTACTGACCTAATTTGACTGTGCCATGCGGGGTGAGATAAATCCGCTACGTGCAGCAAAGCATCCGCTTCAGTAACTTCTTCTAAAGTTGCTCGAAAAGCATCCATTAAGGAGGCGGGCAACTCGTGAATAAATCCTACCGTATCTGTAAGCACTATCTGCTTGGGTCTACTTGTCACCGCATCCGCTAGTAGCATTCGGCGGGTAGTGGGGTCGAGAGTCGCAAATAGTTGATCGGCAGTATAAACTTCAGAATTAGTCAAAGCATTTAATAGCGTTGATTTTCCAGCATTTGTATAACCAACGATCGCAATTGATGGCACTTCTCTATGTTGGCGCTGCTGACGCAACCGCGAACGATGTGCTTGTAATTGGTTTACTTCGGCTTGCAACCTACTAATTCGCCGCGCGATCGCTCGTCTTTCGGTTTCTAGTTTAGTTTCCCCAGGTCCACGCGTCCCAATACCACCACCTAGCCTTGACATTGCTTGACCTCTACCCGTTAATCTTGGCAACATATATTCGAGTTGGGCGAGTTCTACTTGCAATTTTCCCGCTCTAGATTGGGCGCGCTGAGCAAAGATATCTAAAATTACTTCTGTTCTATCTACAACTCTAATGCCAATTTGGGTTTCCAAATTACGCACTTGAGCCGGGGAAAGATCACGATCAAAAACGATTAAATTGGCTCCTAAAGTTTGGGCGCTTAAGGCAATTTCTTGAACTTTTCCCTCCCCAACTACTGTTTGGGGATGAGGGCGCGATCGCTTTTGCTGCAATATTTGCATAACTTCCCCCCCGGCCGTATTTACCAAGCGTTCTAATTCTGCTACGGTGTCTTGAAATTGTTGGGGCGTTGTTCCATCAGTAAGCATTCCTATCAAGACAACGCGATCGCGATCGCTGTCTACTTGCTGAGCAACAAATTCTTGCTGAAACCGTCCTTCTATCTCTTCTACTAAGTCAATAAAATCTTGATTGGCGACAATATCTAGACTCAGGGGTGGCGATACATTCCATTTTGATGCTTCTTCAGGGGTAAGATTGGCGATATAAGTTTCCTTGACATAACCTGTAGCTCCGCCGCCACGTCGTTCAAAACCGGAAGCTGTAACGTTTAGTACGATTAAACTATCTAATCGCTGGAGTGCCATCGCTGTCAAGGCGGCTTCGCTTGGAGGTTCGGCTTTTAGTTGAGTAGCAATACACCTAATTCCGCTTAATCTTTCCGCACCATAACGGGGCAATTCTAGGGGAGGAATCTGCGTTTGACGGGGCGTACCAACACCTACACGGATCACCTGCCCCCGACGATTAAGATAGGTGCATATGGGCTGATTGAGTTCAGTGCTAATTGCAGCGAGTCTTTGGGCAAACTCTGGTGTAGTTAAGCGATCGCCCGGTAGTCGCTGATGATAAAGTTTTTGTAATTGTTTAATTTGGCTAGACTTTAGCCCTTGAAGATTCCCGTATATAGTTTCTATAAGCGTTTTAACCAGTAAATGGTTCCCGAATCCAGTAATTCTATTCTACAAAAATGCGCTTGTTCGGGAAGCTTCCTAGCTAGATTTTAGAAAAGATTTTAAGTGCGATCGCGTTCCAGCGCTACTTTAGTATACCAAGATTGATATTTTGCTTGCAATTGCCCATCTAGCCAGGATTGATAATGTGGATAAACTGGTAAACGCGGTACGAGTTGCCAGGAATTTAGAGCAAGGATTTTTGCTAATTCTTGCGAGTGCAAATGTGGGTAATTGGGGTTAACTTCGTCTTTAATACCAATTCCGCCTAAATCTCTCGCGCCTGCGTCTAAACAAGCAAGTAATAAACTTGGATAGACAACTAAGTTGGGCGGAATCTGAATTGCGATTTCTAGAGGTAAAATTTGCCGAGCGATCTCGATCGCGTTTGGTAACTGCTGCAAGTCAAAAGCTGGTGCAGCCACAGCTTGCCCACTTCCTGGGCTATGAGGTTGTAAAATAACTTCCTGTATATGACCGTAGCGTTTATGTAACTGCGCGATTACTTTTAAAGTTTCTCTCCAATCTGCTACCGTTTCCCCAATCCCTAAAAGTAACCCCGTTGTAAAGGGAATTTGCAATTCTCCCGCCCATTTTAGTTGTTGTAGTCGTACTTCTGGAACTTTACTCGGTGCGTGTTGATGGACAGTTTGCAATAGTTTGGGCGTGATTTGTTCTACCATCAATCCCATTGATACATTAACGGCTTTTAATTGCGCCATTTCTCTAAAGCTCAAGGGGCCAGCATTAGTATGAGGTAAAAACCCTAGAGATAGCGCAAGTTTGCACAGATCGTAAATTAGTTTAAACCATGCTTGACGGCGGGATGAATTGGGATGGACTTCGCCGCTCAAAATCAAAATTTCGCAAATTCCTTGACTTTGGAGTTGTAATAGCTGCTCTTTTGCCGTAAATAAGCTCAACCAAGAACTTGTACCGGGATCTGTACGAAAGTTGCAATAACTACAACGATTGAAACATTCGTAGGTCGGCACTATTGTATGAGCAGGGCTATAAGTGACAATCTTAGACATTATTAACGCGATCGCACTAAATAACCACAGCGCTGTTCTCCATCAATAATCCAATGCGTGCGCTCGACGGTACAATCTGGCAGTATTTGAGCAAACATTTCTAGTTCATGTCCGCAAATACCAGGAAAAGACTCGGCAACACTAAAAATAGCGCAGTTATGCTCCGTCATCATGAAACCGTCGCTGGATTCTAAAGAGTGACATTCCGCCATAAACCCTTCAGCTTTTCTAAGTTCTACAAGTTTGGTAACACGATTTTCCAAACAACCATTACCCAACTTTGTCCGGTATTCTATTGCTTTACGCTGCCATTGCTTGCTCAGAATTTGACTAACTTGCTCTGCTCCTACGGTTTCCGCTAAAGTTCCCAGTAGCGAGATGGCAAATGCACTATAATTTTGACTTGTAGATTGGTTTAAACTTTCGCGCCCTTTACTGTTAATTTGATAAGCGTGTTGAGGACGACCCAAATGCTTGGACTTCGGACTGTACGATATTAATTCTTGAGTAGCTAAATCTTTCAAATGACGGCGCACGGCTTGCTGACTAATTTCTAGCTTGGTTGCCAATTCTTGGGCGGTAGCTGAAGAATGTTGCCCCAAATATTGCAGAATGTCTTGCTTGGTTGAGGGCTGCTGTGCGATCGCCATCTTTTTCCCAAAAAAATTTCACTTTGACAACATACCTGTTGTTAATGTAGCGTAAAATGAAGATACATTAAACAACAAATGTGTTGCTTTAATCGTACTATATAGTGAAACCCCTTTGACATATTTGTTAAAAGGCGATTTCCCATCTGCCACCGAAAGAGAGAAAAGTTAGTGGTTTAGCCAGTAACAAAAAAGATTCATTAGAGAACACGAGAGAACACTACTGATGAGTGCAACTGTCAAAACGTTAGTTAATCAACCCTACAAGTACGGTTTTATCACCGACATTGAGGCAGACACGATTCCTCGTGGTCTCAGTGAAGATGTAGTTCGCCTAATCTCGGCGAAAAAAGAAGAGCCAGAGTTCATGCTAGAGTTCCGTCTCAAAGCCTATCGTCAATGGCTGAAAATGACCGAACCTACTTGGCCAAATGTCAAGTACCCAACTATTGACTATCAAAATATAATTTATTACTCGGCTCCTAAGCAAAAAGCCAAGCTCAACAGCTTAGATGAAGTAGATCCCACGCTTTTAGAAACCTTTGAAAAGCTAGGAATTTCGCTATCGGAGCAAAAGCGTTTATCCAACGTTGCGGTAGATGCAATTTTTGACAGCGTATCTGTAGCAACAACCTTCAAAGAAAAACTAGCTAAAGATGGCGTAATTTTCTGCTCAATTTCTGAAGCTTTAAAAGAACACCCAGAATTAGTCAAGAAATACTTAGGTAGTGTTGTTCCCGCCGCCGATAACTATTTCGCCGCTTTAAATGGCGCGGTATTTAGCGATGGCTCTTTTGTCTACATTCCCAAAAATACCAAATGCCCAATGGAGTTATCCACTTATTTCCGCATCAATAGCGGCGATACAGGGCAGTTTGAGCGGACTTTGATTGTCGCAGAGGAAGGTAGCTCAGTATCTTATCTAGAAGGCTGTACAGCCCCCATGTACGATACAAACCAACTACACGCGGCGGTAGTCGAGTTAGTAGCTTTAGACAATGCGGAGATTAAATACTCTACTGTTCAAAACTGGTACGCTGGCGACGAAAACGGCAAAGGTGGAATTTACAACTTTGTTACCAAGCGGGGATTGTGTCAGGGAGTCAATTCTAAGATTTCTTGGACGCAAGTAGAAACAGGTTCGGCGATTACTTGGAAGTATCCCAGTTGCGTACTGGTTGGCGACAACTCCGTAGGTGAGTTTTACTCTGTAGCACTCACCAATCATAAACAGCAAGCCGATACCGGGACAAAAATGATTCATGTGGGCAAAAATACCCGCAGCACAATCATTTCTAAAGGTATCTCGGCGGGTAACTCATCTAATAGTTATCGGGGTTTAGTGAAAATCAACCCGAAAGCTGAAGGAGCTAGAAATTATTCGCAGTGCGACTCGATGCTAATTGGCGACAATGCTAGTGCGAATACTTTCCCTTATATTCAGGTACAAAACCCGGCGGCGAAGGTAGAACATGAAGCGTCTACTTCCAAAATTGGCGAAGATCAGTTATTTTACTTCTCTCAGCGCGGTATTTCTTCAGAAGATGCGATTTCAATGATGATTAGCGGTTTTTGCAAGGATGTATTCAATCAATTACCAATGGAATTTGCTGTAGAGGCGGATAGGTTGCTGAGTCTGAAGTTAGAAGGAAGTGTAGGTTAATTTGAGAGGCAGGTGAAAGCCTGCCTTTTAAACGAAAGGTAACAGGGAAGAATAGAAAGAATGATTGTTGAAAATAATGATGTTTTGCTGTCAGTAAAAGATTTGAGGGCAAATGTAGATGGTAATTCGATATTAAAGGGCGTAAATCTTGAAGTAAAAGCTGGAGAGATTCATGCGATTATGGGGCCCAATGGTTCGGGTAAAAGCACTTTTTCTAAAGTATTAGCGGGACACCCAGCTTATAATGTGACTTCAGGAGAAGTAACTTTTCAAGGCGAGAAGTTGCTAGAAATGGAGGCGGAAGAACGCGCTAGAGCGGGGGTGTTTTTAGCGTTTCAGTATCCCTTAGAGATTCCGGGAGTGAGTAACTTAGACTTTTTGCGCGTAGCTTACAATTCTCGCCGTAAACAGCAAGGTTTAGAGGAATTAGATTCCTTTGACTTCGATGAGTTGGTTCAAGAAAAGCTAGAGATTGTCAAAATGAATCCAGCTTTTTTGAGTCGCAGCGTAAATGAAGGTTTCTCTGGTGGAGAGAAAAAGCGCAACGAAATTCTGCAAATGGCGATACTAGAGCCAAAAGTAGCAATTTTGGATGAGACAGATTCTGGATTAGATATTGATGCTCTAAAAATTGTTGCTAATGGTGTTAATCAGTTGGCAAGTTCTGAAAATGCCACAATTTTAATTACTCACTACCAGCGTTTGCTCAACTATATTGTCCCGGATTACGTTCATGTGATGGCAGAGGGACGAATTATCAAGAGCGGCGGTAAGGAGTTGGCGCTGGAATTAGAAGCGCGCGGTTATGAGTGGGTGCTACAAGCGGTAACGGAGGTAGGGTAAGTATGCAGGTACTTAGCAATGTTGAGCTAAAAGATAGAGATGCTTATTTGAGCGACTTATTACAGCAATGTCAGGCACAAAAAATAGCCCTGCTTGAACCAGAGTTAACTTTATTATTGCAAGAATTGCGCGATCGCACATCCTCCCTAATCCATCTCGCTACCTTACCCACAACCAGAGATGAGGAATGGCGCTTTACTGATTTATCAGCCCTCCGCCAAGTAAAATTCACTAATGTAGAGACGTTGCACGCAACGTCTAATATTGAATCGTTAATTTTACCGGAAGCCGCAAACAGTCGTTTAGTGTTTGTTAATGGCGTTTATGCACCTCAGTTTTCGGCGATTGCAGATGTACCCGATGGAATTACAGTTAGTAATTTAGCTGGTTTACCAATAACTCATCGCTCTCGGATAAAAAACTATCTAGCGCAACAGCAAGGCGCAACAGAAGTTTTTACAGCGTTAAACACCTCTGCTATAAGTGATGTGGCGATTGTGTGGGTAGGCAAAAATATTGTAGTCAATACACCTATTCATCTATTATTTGTCTCTACAAGTGAACAACCAACTATTTCTCAACCGCGCTGCTTGCTGGTGGCGGAATCAGGTAGTAACGTGACAGTAATTGAGGAATACAAAAACGCTGCAATTACAGATACGGTTTACTTTACTAATTCAGTTACGGAAATTTGGGTAGAAGAAAATGCCGAAGTTAGCCATACTAGGATTGAGCAGGAAAGTGTAGAGGCTTTTCATATCGGTAAAACGGCAGTTTCTCAAGCCCGTGATAGTCGGTATACTTGCTACGCGGTGAGTCTTGGCGGTAAATTATCACGCCACAATTTAGAAGTTTTCCAAGCTGGCGAACAAACGGATACTAATTTATTTGGCTTAACGGCAATATCTGGCAATCAATTAGGCGATACTCATAGTGCGATCGCGCTTAATTATCCTCATGGTACGAGCAATCAACTACATAAGTGTATTGTGGCAGATCGGGCGCATGGGGTATTTAATGGTAAGGTTTTTGTACCTAAGCCTGCTCAACTAACTAATGCAGCGCAGTTAAATCGCAATTTATTACTGTCTTCTAGAGCAAGAATTGATACCAAGCCTCAGTTAGAAATTACAGCAGATAATGTCAAATGTTCTCACGGTGCAACGGTAAGTCAGTTAGAAGATGATCAGATTTTCTACTTACAAAGTCGTGGTATAAATGCAAGCGATGCCCGTAACCTTTTAGTTAATGCTTTTGCAGCAGAAATTATTAATCAGTTACCAATAAGTTCGTTACGCGAAAGTTTGAACACTGCCGTTAATCGCTTTTCAACAGTTAGTTAAATAAGTAAATTTATTATTTATCCAAAATGACAATTACTAAAGAAAAAACTCTTGCCGATTTAGTCCGTTCTGACTTCCCAATTTTGCACCAAGAAGTTAACGAGCAGCCTTTGGTGTATTTGGATAATGCGGCTACTTCACAAAAGCCAATAGTAGTTTTAGATGCTTTACGCGACTATTACGAGCAGTATAATTCTAATGTTCATCGGGGCGTACATACCCTTAGCGCCAAAGCTACCGATGCTTACGAAGGTTCCCGCGATAAAATTGCCGCTTTTATAAATGCAGCTTCTCGTCAAGAAATTGTTTTTACTCGTAATGCAACAGAAGCAATTAATTTAGTTGCTTACAGTTGGGGTACTAGCAACTTAAACGCTGGGGATGAGATTATTCTGTCGGTAATGGAACACCACAGCAATTTAATTCCTTGGCAACTGTTGGCGCAAAAAACTGGAGCGGTGCTAAAGTTTGTCGAATTAACAGAAACTGAAGAATTTGATTTAGAACAGTTTAAAACCCTGATTTCCGACAAAACAAAATTAGTTTCAGTCGTTCATGTTTCCAACACTTTAGGCTGTATTAATCCCGTTCAAGAAATTATTGCGATCGCTCATAAGCACGGTGCTAAGGTATTAATTGATGCTTGCCAAAGTGTTCCTCATATGTCTATAGACGTACAGAAGTTAGATTGTGACTGGCTAGTCGCTTCTGGGCATAAAATGTGCGCTCCTACAGGAATTGGCTTTTTGTATGGAAAGTTGAAATTGTTGCGGTCTATGCCGCCATTTTTGGGCGGTGGCGAGATGATTGCCGACGTATACTTAGACCATGCTACTTATGCAGATTTGCCGCATAAATTTGAAGCAGGTACGCCAGCCATTGCAGAAGCGATCGCATTAGGAGCCGCCGTAGACTATCTTACTAACATTGGTATGGATAAAATCTATACCTATGAAGCGGAATTGACGGAATATTTGTTCGAGCAATTAGCGCAAATTCCTGAAATTCGCACCTATGGGCCTTTACCTAAACTAGCAGGTTTGGGTAGAGCCGCCTTAGCTGCTTTTACGGCGGGAGATGTCCATCCTCACGACTTATCTACCATGTTAGACCAAGCCGGGATTGCTATTCGTGCGGGACATCATTGTACTCAACCATTGCATCGCTATTTAAAAGCTCAATCCACCGCACGCGCTAGTTTATCTTTCTACAATACTCGTGGTGAAATTGATGTTTTTATTACAGCTTTGAAGGAAGCTGTAGAGTTTTTTGGCAGCATTTTTTAGCGGGAGATCCCTCCCAACCCCCCTTAAAAAAGAGGGAGAATATGTTAAAAATTATTGGTGAAAAGAAACATTTTAGTTACTAGCTGCTGACAAAGGTTTTTTGGAAGATGATTGCTACTTCAATTCCTGCGGAGCAACGCACAATATTACAAAATATTAGTTGGGAAACTTTTGAAACCTTGTTAGCAGAAACAGGCGAACACAGGGGTTCAAGGTTTGCATATGAATGTGGCATTTTAGAAATTATGTTGCCACTAATTGAGCATGAAAGCTATAAAAGTGTTCTTGGTAATCTAGTTCTTGTATTAGCGGAAGAATTAGGAATTGAGATTAAAAGCGCTGGTTCTACAACTTTGAAACTCAAGTCAGCTAATCGTGGAATAGAGCCAGACAATTGTTATTACATTTAAAACGAATTGGCTTTTAGAGGTAAACAAACTTTAGATTTAGCTACAGATTTACTGCCAGATTTAGCAATTGAAATTGATATTACTAATAGTTCTGTAAATAAGCTAAGTATTTATTCAGCGTTGGGTGTGCCAGAAATTTGGATATATAATGGGCAGGTTTTACAATTTTATCAGCTAGTAGAAAAGCAATATGTCGAATGCCAATTTAGTTGTGCTTTTCCTGTTATCTCAGCAATAGAAATAAATCGATTTATGGAACAAAGTAAAACTATTGGAGAAATCGCCTTAATAAAGTTATTTCGTACTTGGGCAAGAAACAAGAGCGTTTAGTTAGATAACAAGGCTAACGAATTTACTCTAATTATTTGCAGCTTTTGACAAACACCTGGAGGTTCTTAGATAGTAAGTAAGTAGGGCAGCTAACCTACTTACTATCTAATTTGGTTAATTATGGCTGAACCAATCTTGTATTTTCTTTTTGGCAAGTTCTTTTACTTCGGGCGTAATGTACTTTTTAACAGATGAGAGAGCGGCTATTAAAGTTCCTAAGTCATCCGTGTATCCGGCAACAGGAACAATATCAGGAATCGCGTCAGTAGCGAGAATAAAGTAAGATAAAGCTCCTAGGATAACCGTTTTAGCCCATAATGAAGTTTCTTTTTGTTGATAGGCATAGAAAAGTATCAAAGCTTTTTCAGTAATATCTTTTCCAGCTTTTAGTGCGAATTTGTTTGTTTTTTTCCAAAAACTTGCTTCCGAATAGGAATTATTTTTTCCGAATTATCCATTTATTCTATTCCTTTACTGTAACAAAAAACTTTGTAAAGCATAACTTTAATTTCTTAATAATTAAAGTGTAAAATTACCTATAATTTTATTTATGAATTAATAAGTATTAGAGATTGTACGCTTGACAAACTTTAATATCAGTAAAATATACTTCTTAATTATTTAAAATAATTGAAGTTAATATGTTTATTTTTTAATTAATTTTTACAGTATATAAATGATTTAAAATGCTAGAAATCCTGCACTTCCATAATAGTTCTCTCTTACGTCAAGCGCTAACTCATCGATCTTATATGAACGAACATCCTGAAGAAACAGAAAATAACGAGCGCTTAGAATTTTTAGGTGATGCTTTATTAAGTTTTCTAATTGGTTCATTACTTTACGAGCATTATCCCCAAATGGACGAAGGTAAGCTTACTAAATTGCGCTCCGCATTAGTCGATGAGCAACAATTGGCTAAATTTGCCAAAAAATTTAATTTAGGAGCAAAAATGTTGCTAGGGAAAGGAGCAAAACTAGGCGGAGGCTGTAATAATCTCAACTTACTTAGTAGTACTTTTGAAGCTGTTATCGGGGCTTACTATCTTGATTCTGGATTTGAGGCGGTACGTGTTTTTTTTAAACCAATTTTTCTTGAAGCTAGTGAACATATTATTGAGTCTCAATCAAATAAGAATTATAAAAGTATGCTTCAAGAATGGTTGTTATCTAAATCTATCGAATTGCCTGAATATGAGATAGTAAGCGAGTCAGGAGCAGACCATAATAAAGAATTTACGGCAAAAGTATGTGTAAAAGGAGAAGAGTATGGCAGAGGGAAAGGTCATAGTAAGAAAGAAGCAGAAAAATGTGCGGCGGAAAATGCGTTGAAAAAACGAGGGCTGTTGTAGTGGAGAAAATTTGGAATGCGATCGCACTTCATTAGATATAGGTTATTCTACAAGTTAAAGTCAAGGGATTAATAACAGTAAGCAAACAATAGGTAAAGTAAAAGAAAGTGCTGTTTGTATCTCTTTTGAAAGTGCGCTTTCTATTACGTTAAATCGATAATTTAATAAATTAAGTTTAAAAACTATGACTTAAATACATTCTTTGTGGGTTATTTTATAAATGTGAAAGATATTGAATAAATTAATTTGATTGAGATAAGTTAGTAGTTGCTCGTGCTGTAAATGAATTTTTACTGGAAACTAGATGTAGAAAATCTATTTCAAACTTAAGGAAGATTAATCTTGCTTTGCTAAGTTGTCACTATAGGTGTGTAGAGTCAATATACTAAAAATAATATGATTAAGTCTTGGATGGCGATCGCGGCTGTAACTGTGATAATTGTCATTGGCGGCGTGTTGTTTAAACCCCGCGATCTTAAGTGGGCTATTCAGTTGCGCCGCCCAAAATGGTTGACGTTTGAGCCACTGATTCCAGTAATTTGGACTGTTATTTTTATCTGCGGTGCTTGGTCAGCTAATATAGTGTGGCAACATGAACCAGGTAGCGTTAAAACTTGGCTGTTGATGAGTTTGTATTTACTTCTAGAAATTGTTACCGTATCTTATACTTCCGTAACGCTGAGGCTCCGCAGTCTGCTAGTAGGAACGATTTTAGGTGGTGCGGGGGCGGTTTTAAGTGTAATACTTGCGATCGCTATTTTCCCAATTTCACATTTAGCCGCAGGTTTGCTAATTCCTTACGTTATTTGGAGTCCCATCGGTACATACACTACAGAAGAAATGATCCAACTCAACCCTGGTGCAGAATAACTTAGCCTTCAAACTAATGATTGATCGTTAAGTATGCACGCAGACAAGATTGGATTAGAAAAACAAAAATATGATTAAGTCCTGGCTAGTTATTGGTGGTATGACGTTTTTAGTCGCGCTGGTGGCAAACTTTTTTACACCAAGCGATCGCAAGTGGTTCAAGCGCTTACGTCGTCCTAATTGGTTAACCTTTGAATTTGCAATTCCGCTAATTTGGATTACTATCTTTATTTGTGGCGCTTGGTCGGCTTATATAGTATGGGAAAATAGCAAAAATTGGCTAGTGATGGGGCTGTATTTACTGCTAGAAATCATTACTATCGCTTACACTCCAGTAATGTTTAGACTCCGCAGTTTAAAGATTGGCACAATTATCGGTGGTACTGGTGCAGTTATCGGGATTTTGCTCACACTAATAGTATTACCAATTTCTGGTTGGGCAGCATTGTTACTTGTTCCCTATATACTTTGGAGTCCAATCGGTACTTACACTACTTGGGAGATGATGCGGTTAAACCCTCAAGATGCGTAATTATTCTTCCACCCGACCGTAACGCGCTACAACAGGGTTAGTAGGATCGCTCGTATTATTCACCCACGCCCACATTTGATCACCTTGGCAAAAATGCCACCATTCGCCAGGATGACGTGCAAAACCTGCAAAATCCATGACATCTCGTAATAGTTGACGATGTTGATGATACTCCTGTTGTTCTGGTGCGCTACTATTAGCAAAATAATCGGGATGCGAAGCGGGTGATAATTCATCAATAGGCGAACCCATATCTACTGTCTTACCCGTATCATCTACTAAAGTAATATCTATCGCTGCACCCGTACTATGAGGCGGGGGTGTGCGCGGATCTAAACTTGGTACTGCCCAAATTTGATAAACTTGTTGCCAAATATCTTGACGCTGTGCTGCGGATAAATTAGCATTACTCAGCTTTCGCGCCTCAACTACCTGGGTAAAAGTGTAATCTACCATAAACTGTTGGACGCTAACTGGACGATAAGCATCAAAAATTTGGATACGCCAGTTAGTACGCTTTGATTGCAAATATTCTTGCGCTTGGATTAATCTATCGAGTACAGTTTGACGCAGATAATAGGGTGACGTTTCCGCATAAGTTGCACCTAACTGCTGATAAGGATGAGGTGACTCTACAGCAAATATTTCTAAAGGAATTGGTACAAGTAATTCGTCACATTCTGCGATCGCAATTTGCTGATAGGGTTTCATCTACTTTATAATTTCTTCTGGTATTGGAGGTACAGGATCGTAACCGCCTGGATGCAACGGGTGACAGCGCAAAATCCGTTTTATTGCCATGAAACTACCTTTTATCGCCCCAAATCGCTCTATGGCTTCCATTGCGTACATCGAACAAGTTGGGTGAAAACGACAAGTAGGCGCAAATAAGGGCGAAATAAATAAGCGATAGGCACGAATTAGCCATAACAGCAGCATTTTCATAATTTTCCCTTCTTCACTCTAGAGAGAATCTACTACATTTGTATTGAGGAGCTTATTTTTTTACAATAGACACTTTGGGTACTTTTTTTCCTTGGTTAGCTTCACTTCCGCCCATAAGTCTGCAAATTGCGATCGTCGTACTTTGGATAGGCTCACTTTTACTTGTAGCATCTTTGCTGAATCGCTCTGGTAGTAATAGTTCAGAAGTTGTCCGCAAAGTTGTTCATATTGGTACGGGTAATCTAATTTTGTTTGCTTGGTGGCTGCATATCCCGGCTATCGTAAGTGTTGGCGCTTCAATTTTAGCGAGTATCGTTACTTTTTTATCTTATTACTTGCCGCTCCTACCTGGAATTAATAGTGTAGGACGCAAAAGTTTGGGTACATTTTTTTATGCTGTGAGTATTGGAATATTAGTTGCTTGGTTTTGGACTATCAATCAACCCCAGTATGCAGTTTTAGGCATATTAGTAATGACTTGGGGAGATGGTTTAGCGGCATTAATTGGACAAAAATTTGGCACACATCCTTACAAGATTTGGGGAAATCAAAAAAGCTGGGAAGGTTCTGGCACAATGGCTTTAGCTAGTTTTATTGTCTCTAGCTCGATCTTTTTGAGCGTCCAAGGTAATAATTGGCAAACTTGGTTAGTATCATTAGTTGTTGCCTTACTTGCAACAATTTTAGAAGCTTTTTCTGTATATGGTATTGATAATTTGACTGTACCCTTGGGTAGTGCAGCTTTAGGTTTTTTCTTAATCGAACTTTTGCCCAATTATTTAGGCTAAGGTATCTACCTAAAGGATTAGAAGTGCGATCGCACTTTCACAAATCACTTCTCTAAGCTAAATAATTTCTTTTTAAAAGTAGATTTACAGCTAAAAGCATCTACTTAAAGGCTACTCAATTGATTAATTTATTAGTTTTAAGCTATCCCTTTTGATTGATTGCTAGAAATTGATTTGTGTAGAGAATTAGTACAGGCGAAATAAATGATTTAATTATTTATTTCGCTGGGTCGGAGTAGGCTTTTTGCTGTTTGTCCTGCTTGTTGTTTCCTTAAGGAGAACGGTGTCTGAGGAGCAAGCGATCGCATTGCCATTGATTGATAGTTTCAGTTGATGAATAGTGGTGCAGGGTTTTTACCGTTTCCCCTGCTTTGTAGTTATTGAAGGGACACTAAACTGTCCATCAGAACAGCCTAAAATAACTAGCACTTAGTTTAAATAGATTTCTCAACTGAAACTGCGATCGTTTATAAGTTTACTGTTGTTTTATCTTATAAAAAAGTTGGTGGAAATTGTTTTAATTCCACCAACTTTTTTAGTAATCGTATTTAGACGCTGAACAATCTTTTTTTGGTAGTGTTTTAGATTTGTTATTTACTCCTAAATTAATAACCCGAACTCGTAGCGATTAATAAATAGTCCAATCACCAAGTCATGCATCAACTCTGTCTTGGAAAAGCAAATTGTCTTACGAACG
>JAABUN010000945.1_pt1 | contig 70057 bp, 61 predicted proteins | sample 5559311 | NCBI WGS metagenome assembly JAABUN01 (sample SAMN10711877, study PRJNA513370) | rock metagenome | isolation source: Antarctica rocks | place: Antarctica: Victoria Land, Siegfried Peak sud | reverse complement strand
ACGCCGGCGGCGGTCGATGACGCGATTGGGGCGGCACTCGACCGCGTGACGTCGGCCGAGTTGACCGCCTACTATCGCCACTGTGGCTACGCCGTCCCCGGACATGTACCGTGAGAACCGCTCTAGAAAAGTGACCACGAGGCTGAGCAGGACGGTGTTGAACCCGAACGACAGCATACGTTGATCAAGGACGACCCGGCGCATGTGCCGCCTTCTGATCGATGTGTTGACGGACATGAACGATGAACCAACGGACAACCCACGAGCGACTCATGCTGTTCTCGTGGGAAGCTCAACCGCCAGTCGCCCGTTGTGTCGTGTGGGCGAACATCACAGCGGTCAGTGCCAGGCATGATTGAACGACGACCGCCCCGGTGGCATTAAAACTCATCATGTGGCCGCTCTACAGCGGTTTTCACGTGGCGCCCGATCCCGCTTGGACGGTTTGCTCCCCTCTCCGGGCATCTGCGAGCCGAAGCCGCTTCAGCGGGTGAGCGAGCCGGTGCGCCAGAGGGGGGCCGCAGGAGAGGTCTACTCCGCAAGCCAGGCACTTCACATGCAACCCGCTCTGGGCCCCGTAGAGCAATCCTTGTCCCAGGACCAGAATGCCAAGGGCTGGGATGACGGTGGCCGCGACCAGCCGAACCCGGTCCCGCATCAACGTCGCCCACCACCATCCGCGGTCAGCGACTCGTCGACGCCAGTTGATCATCGAACCGCCAGAGACCCAGGGCCCATCTGTCCGATGGTCCGCACGATCAGTGCGGCCGCGCGGCGACCGACCTCGACCAGGGGAAAGTCCTCCATCCCGCCGGCGATATCGGTGATCGTCCGGTACTCGTTGTTCGAGATGTCCTTGATCGCCAGGAACGGGATCGCGAGGCGTTGGCAGATCACACCGAGGGCAGCAGCCTCCATCTCCTCGCAGAGCGTGCCATGGCGTTCATTGATGATGTCCAGGCGGTCGGTCGCCTGCGTCCAGACGTCAGCGCTGGCGACGGCACCGGTCAGCACGGACGGAACCCGGTTGGTCGCGGGCCAAGGGTCTGGACTCCAGCCCTCGGCAGTCCGAAGTGCCGCGGCGAGCAGGGTCGGGTCGGAGGGCGTCTCCGACGGCGGCATCGGGTCGGGTCCAGTCGCCGCGTCGTTGCCGCGGTAACGTTCGCTGCCGTCGGGTTGCAGGTCGTAGGCCGCGTGGTTGATCGATCGATCGGCGATCACGACGTCGCCGAGGTCGAGATCGCGCCGGTGGGCTCCGGCGCAGCCGTAGCTGATCACTGCGGACACCCGTGTTGTTCCCAAGAGACAACCGAGGGCTCCGGCGGCGTTGGCGGGACCGATCCCGGACAGCACGGCAAGTACTGGCCGCGTCGCGATCGTTCCCGACCAGACCGGCCAGGTTCCGCCAAGCGGGGGCTGCGTCGGTGCCGGCAGCTCGGTCAGCGTCCGACGGTCGTCGTCGGTCAGCAGGGCGAGGGCTGGGTCGGTGCTCCCTTCGAGGGCCGCGTCGAGCGCAAGCCCATTGAACAGGTGCCGGAGTTCGGAGCGCATCGCGACCATGATCGCGATTGGGGCGTCGGTCTGTGTGGGAGCGATCATGTGGTTCTCCTCAGTCCTTGGGGACTACGGCGACTTTGATGTGACGCACCCGCTCTCGATGGGAGGATCTGCTCCCCTCTCCGGGCACTTGCGGAGCCGAAGCCGCTTCAGCGGGTGAGCGAGCCGGTGCGCCGGAGAGGGGTTGGGGGAGAGGTCCGCGTCGCCACTCAGGCGCTTCAAAGGCAACCCGCTTAGCGGAGCAGGGCGACGACCATGCTGCCGGACAGGACGATCAGCACCAGCACCGAGATGCCGGCGTACCGGCGGTCGCCGATCCGGAGGAAGGCGCCGATGACCCCGATGGTGGTCAGGATCGGTGTCAGGACGATCGAGAAGATGGCCAGTTCGGCGACCGCGCTCGGGTCGCCGTCCCGGACAGCCGACGGGATGTCGGAGAGCGAAAGGGTCGACTCGGCGATCGGCTGGTCGTTGACGACGGCGAGTACCAGCGCGAGGGCGACGAGGGCGACCGTGATCGCGAACCCGGCGATCAGGGCTTTGCGGGCCGCCCGGTAGACGAGCATCACAGGATCGGGCATTCGTTGCGTCGTCTCCATCACGCTACCTCGCCCACGGGACGTTGACGTCGGCGGCCTGCAGGATCATCGAGACGGCCAGCAGACTCATGATCCCGACGAAGAACAGCACGAGCCGCTCGGTCGAGACCCGACGGGTGATCCGTGGGCCGATCTGCGACCCCACGAAGACGCCAAGCAACGCCGCGATCACGACCTGCGGGTCGATCTCACCAGAGGCGTAATAGACCGTCGCCGTTGCGACCGACGCGAAGCCGACCATGAAGGTGCTGGTCCCGGCGGCGGCCTTGACCGGCACCTTCATCAGGATCGACATTGCCGGGACCTGCACCAGTCCGCCGCCGATACCGAGCATTCCGGACAGGATTCCGGCCAGACCGCTGATCCCGACACCAGTCCTGATGCGTTCGGGGGTGTAGCTCACGTCTGTGCCGCGGTCACGGTAATGAGCAGTCAGTGGGTTGGTCGCGGTCGTGATAGCGACGGGAACTGCGGAAGACTCGCCGGGCATCGGGACAGGCGGGGCGATCGGACCGGGCGCGGCGGTGGGGCGAACCCGGCGCTGAGCCAGCATCGAGTAGATCGCGTACAGAAGCACGAGCGCGAAGACGGCGCTGATAAGCTGCTGGTTTGCCACGACGCCGACGATCGCGCCGACCGTCGCGCCGGCCGCCGTGGTGACCTGAAGCAGCATCGCCAGCCGGATGTTGGTGAACTGGCTGCGGAGGTGAACGGTGGAGCCAACGACGGAGTTGGCCACGACCGCCACGGCACTCGCCCCGATCGCGGCCTTCTGGTCGATCCCGAAGAAGATCGTGAACAGCGGCACCATGAAGATGCCGCCGCCCAGCCCCAGCATCGAGCCGACGATCCCGGCTCCGGCTGACACGACGCCAAGCAGAACGAGTTCCTGAAGATCCAATCAGCCTCCTGTGGCATCCGTAACCCGGGGGCCCGTCATCGGGAAGAGACGAACTGTCAGGCCGGCGGAGCGAGCAGCACCGCGAAGGTCATCATCACCAACCGCCCAGTCGCGCGGACGTAGTCGAAGTCAACCCCGTCGATCGTATCGCAGGTGCAGTTGATCAGTGGGTCACCATACAACATGCTCCCGACCAGGATCGTCGGAATGCCGTACTCGGTCAGTGGCGTCTCGTCGGCGACGATGAGCGGGTTCTGGCGAGGCTGGACGTTGAGCTCGAAACCAAACGTTTCGTATTGCTCAAGCATGACGTCCTGAATGAAGGCTGAGGAGTCGCTGGCGTTCACGTAGAGGACGCGCTGCCCGTAGGCCGTCCCCACGGCATCGACGTTGATCCCACCGAGGAACGGCGTCCCGAGCTCGGCGTGGCGCGCTCCGAACGCGTTGGCCCCCTGGAGACCGACCTCTTCTCCGTCCAGTGCGACGAATCGCATCGAGGCGTGCAGCCGGTAGCCGGACAACACCCGGGCATTCTCCAGCAGGACCGCCAGACCCGTCCCGTTATCCAGCGCGCCAGGGGCAGTGTCGTTGTCCGCAACGTCGTCGGAGATGCTGTCGTAGTGGGCGAAGGCGGCGTACAGCTGGCCGGGTTCCGTGCCGGGGATCTCAGCCACGACGTTGATCGAGAGCATCCCGTTGCTCGCAAGGTAGTCCTCGAACCAGACCTTCAGGCCATATTCAGCGTAGCGAAGATAGAGATACTCGGCCGCGATCGAGTTGCCCGGCAGCGCGAAGAACCGGCTCCCCAACTCGCTGGGCCCAACCCCGGTGCTGGCCAGATCCTGAACGGTCTCCTCCGCATTGGCCACTGAGAGGTTAGGGAACGACTCGGTCAGTTCCGAGACGTCCGGGAGCGACGCGATCGATTCGGGTGTCAGCAGCGGTGTCCGGGCCGGGACGTACGGCGTGAGCTTCTCGACCTGGAACCCGGCGCCGGTCAGATCGGCGACGTACGCGGGAACGGAGGGAACCGCAACGATGCTGGTCTGTCCGTCCCGGTCGAGGACGGTGCCGAACGCGTCGATCGGGGAGGAGTCGGCGCTACCGGCGGCCCGCGTGACGGCGTACAGCATCAGCGAAGGGGTCTTGTCGAGGACGATCTGTGGCTCAATTCCCCCGTCGATGAGGAAGCTGAGATCGGCTGGCGTGCCACCCACCCAGACGGCCGTGCCGGTCGTGTAGCTCGATCGAAGTCCACTCTGAGCCAGCGCCGAATCGACGGCTGGACCGGCCGCGAACCGGACCAGGCATGGACCGGCGCAGATGGAGCCGGCCGCTGGGGTGCCAACGGGCGTCCCCGCCGCGGCCGGAGTCGCCGGTGCGCTAGTCGGTGTGCTCCCGACCTCGGGAGTGCCCCCAGCCGGCGTTGCAGCTGGCGTGCCTGCGGCGCCAGCCGGAGATGTTGGAGAGGCGACCCCGGCTGCGGTTACCGGCCCCCGCTGTCCCAGTGTCGGACCTCCAGGGAGACCGACGGCCATCAGGAGCAGCAGCGCCACGATTGACAATCGCCAGAGTCGCGGCGGCCGGTGACCAACAATCATCCCAGAAGTCTCCTGATTCGTTTCCGTGGTCGGTGAACGTATCCGTGATCGGTGAACGTACAGGCGGATTGTACCGGTTGTCGTCCACTCCGGAATGACTGGGCAACGTGTCGACAGGACACCCCGGTTGTGATCGATGTCGCTGGTCATTCTCTCGGCGATTGACAAGCCACACCCGGCAACGCATCCTTCGGGATGGCTCAGCTCAGGCGAGCAGGGCCGCGACACGACCGACAACCAAAGACGATCGGGGTATCCGACGACGCAGGGCCAGTGGCCTTTCGGGATCGGGTGCAGATGGGGGAAGCCGGTGTGAATCCGGAGCTGTCCCGCAACTGTGACGGTTGAGAACGAGGAATCGTTCCGCCGGAGCCAGATTACCCATCCCGATCCTGCCCGATGCCCCTCGCGTGAAGGGGGCGAGCGTGCGCCACCCCCGGAGTCCGGTGTCCCCCGACACAGACCGCCGGCAGGCCCACCCGCCCGTCCCCTGAGGGAGCGGGCGGTCCTCGTTTTTCCAGCGTCTTCCTCCGCGAGGACGGCCGGGAACGCAAGGAGTCCAACTGCCGGTCGAGACTCGCGCTGGACGACGCGTCGCAAGGAGTACACGGATGAGCATCGGCACCGACAAGAACGGCTCAACCCAACGTTCGGTCGTCGGCGACCACCTTCGCTGGATCCGGACGCTCGCCCTGACACTCGCCATGCTGGTCGGGCTGGTCGGGCTGGTCGCCCCGGCGGCGGCTCGGGACGCCACCCCTGCGGCGACACCGGTTTCCGGGACGCCCGCCGCTAGGGTCCTCGGTCTCGGGGACGCCGACATCAGCGCGGCTGTCGCGGCGATGCTGTCCGTTCAGGCCGCGGATGGCGGCTTCATTGGCTTCTCCGGCGAGAGTGATCCCGGGGTCACGACCGATGCCGTCCTGGCCCTGGCCGCGGCTGAGGTGGCGGGCGTCGACAGTGGCAACGCGATCGACGACGCCCTCAGCTATCTCGAGGAGACCGGTGCAGCCTATGCGGAGACCGGCGACGGTCAGCGGGCCAAGCTCGTCCTGGCCGTGGAGGCCGTCGGCGACGACTCGGCCGACTTCGGTGGTGAGGATGTCTGGGCGCCGATCGAGGATGGCGACGACACGGCCGGCCTGGTCGAAGGCGGAGCATTTAGTCTCTCGCTGGTCGTGCTCGCCGCCGTCGCGGTCGAGAGCGATCGAACCGATGAACTCACCCAGTTGCTCGTCGAGCAACAGGTCGAGGACGGCAGCTGGGCGTTCGTCCCGGATGCGGTTCCGGGCGACGGCGATACCAACTCCACCTCGCTTGCCATTCAGGCGCTGGTCGCCGCCGGTGACGTTGAGGACCCCGCGATCGAGGGCGGTCTGAGCTATCTCCAGACGGCTCGCGCGGACGATGGCGGCTACGGTTACGCGCCGTCCGTTGACGCTTCCCCTGTCATCCCGGACGCCAATTCGACCGCACTCGTGCTCCAGGCGCAGATCGCTGCGCTGGTCAGCGAGGACGACCCGGCCTTCGTGGCCGATGCCGCCGCCCTGGCGGCGTTCCAGAACGAGAGCGGCCAGTTCCGCTTCACGGACGACCAGCCGGAGGACAACCTCTTTGCCAGCGTCCAGGCCATTCCGGCGATTGCCGGCCTTGCCCTGCCGATCGCCGCCTGAGGCACCGTCGAACCGTGGTGCCCGCAGGCCATCGGGCACCACGGCCGACGCTCCAGTCCCCGCCGTCAATGATTCGATGACTCTGGAGACTCCACCGTGCTGTTCGCACGCTCACAACTCGCCGCGTTCCTGGCCGTGCTTCTCATCGCGCTGCTGCCAGCCGTTACTTCCGGCACTCAGCCGTCGACGGGTGGGACGGCCGCGCCGCCTCACCGTGCCGGACTCGTCGTCCAGCACGGCGACGGGACGATGACCTACGCGGTGGTCGCCTTTCCCGAGGACTCGATCTCGGGGATCGACCTGCTCAGGCGAAGTGGGATCGCGTTCCTCTCCGTCCCGTTCGGTGGTCTTGGTGAGGGCGTCTGTCAGATCGAGCGGGAGGGCTGTGAGGTCTCCGAGTGCCGGCGAACGGTCTGTCAGGCGACGCGGTCGTCTCCTTACTGGCAGTATCTCGATCAGACACCTGACCAGGCATGGCGCCCAGCCCCTCTCGGCGCCAGCGGATCACGGGTCGAGAACGGCGCGGTCCTCGCCTGGGCCTGGTCGGCCGATACGCCACAACTCCCGTCGCTGGACCTGAGTGCCGTCGCCGCATCGGCCGGGCTGGATTCCACCGAACTGGAGGGACTGGGGCGGGCCGATCAGCCCATCGCGGCCCTGCATTCCGGCGTCATCGATGCCGACGATGCGGTCGACACGAGCGCGCTGATCGGCGGGGGTACCGCCCTGATCGTGATTGCCGGTGCGGGAGGCGGGCTGCTCTTCGCTCGCCGCCGCCGACTCGTCGCAGCATGACCGTCCTGGAGCGGCCGACCGAGACACCCAGGCGACGCGCACGACTCCACCGGTCTCACCGAAATGAGACTGACCGTTGGACGCCTCGCCCAGTAGCCCTGCGGCGGTCAGCGCAACCCGTCCAGCCTGCCTCGTATTGGGCGGCCGCCCACGGTTCGACCGGTCGGATTCGGCCGCTTCCAGAACCCCTCGATGCGACCCGGCATCTGGATCCACGGGTCTGGCTTGTCTGGCTGGCGGCGGTGATCATCCCGGCACTGGCTGGCCGGAACCCGTTCCCGCTCGTCGCCCTCCTGATCGTCGTCGTCGTGGTCCGCTCGGCCTGGGCGCCGGCGCTGGCACGAGACACCGGCTGGGCACTCATCGTCCGGCTCGCAGTCATTGCCTCCGTGATCAGCGTGATCTTCAACGTGCTGACCGCGCCATTCGGTGACCAGGTCCTGCTTCAGTTGCCGGGCTGGTGGCCCTTGGGCGATGTCGTCACCGCAAACGCCCTTGTCTTTGGCCTGCTGAGCGCGATCGCGATCGTCGTCATCATCCTGGCCGGAACGACGGTGGGGTCACTCGCCGACTGGCCAGCGTTGCTCCGGTCCGTCCCCGCCCGGTTCCTCTCACTTGCGGTCGCCGGGAGTGTCGCCTGGGCGTTCGTCCCGCAGACGATCGGAACGCTTCGCGACATTCGGGATGCCCAGCGGGTCCGAGGAATCACCGTCGCCTCGGCTCGGACGCTCGTCCCGATCATCGTCCCGCTGCTGGCGACGAGCCTCGAACGGGCGACGACGATGGCAGAGGCCCTGGAGGCGCGGGGCTTTGGGGGCTCGGCGGCGCTGCCCCAACGAGGCGTTGGTCGGGCCAGCCTGCTGCCGATCGCCGCGCCGATCGGCCTGACGCTCTTGATCGCCGGGGCCTACCTCCTGCTCGATGGGTCACCCGAAGTCGGAGCGGGCCTGACCGTCACTGGCGGAGGCCTGATAGCCATGACGTTAGCGGGGAGCGGACGGGACCCGAGGTCACGGTATCGGCGCCGGGTCTGGCGGAGGCGGGACACGGCGGTTCTTGTCACATCACTCCTGAGCCTGTCGGTAACCGGTCTGAGCCTGATCGGTACTTCGCGCGGGCTCCGGTACAGTCCCTACCCGGGGATCTCCCTCCCAGTGGTCGACATCCCGCTGATCCTCGCGCTCGGTCTGCTGCTCGCCCCGGCGGTCGTGGCGCCGCAGGTTCCGGTCCGTCGCGAATCCATCCGGGCCGCGCTGCATTCGGATGAGTTGGAGACTCGCGACTCGCAGGACACGCTTCGCGTGCTGTCCGCATCATCGCCCGGAGTGGGGGGGCGTATTCTTCGGTCCCCGACGGCTCGCCCTGTTCCCTGGGCGTCCTGGCCCCCGGCCTTCAGGTCCGGTCGAGTGCCACGGCACCGCCGATTGCGATCGGTTGCCGTTGTGGAGAAGGGGTTCGCTCTCGTTGACTGATCAGGATCGGCCTCGTCAGGTACCGCTTGAATGCTCCGAGACAGGACACCGACCGGCGCGATCCGCGAACGGGTGCCTTGCTGGCTCGGCTCCAGATGCCTGACCTGTTGGAGCCGCTGGCCGAGCTGACTGGTGTCTCCTTCCGCTATCCGGGAGCAACGGACTGGGCACTCCGGAACCTCGACTGGCGACTGGAGCGGGGTCGCTTCACGGTCATCGCCGGGGCATCGGGCTCAGGGAAGAGCACGCTCCTTCGGACTCTCAACGGACTGGTCCCGCACTACAGCGGCGGGCGGTTTGGTGGGCGGGTCATCATCGATGGGCGCGATACCCGGCGCCACGGCCCCCGGGACCTCGCAACGTTGGTCGGGTTCGTCTTCCAGGACCCGGAGGCGCAGCTGATCACGTCCCGGGTCGAGGACGAGATCGCGTTTGGTCCGGAGCAGTTCGGCATGGACCGTCAGGCGATGCGCGTCCGGGTCGAGGAATCGCTCGACCTCGTCGGTATCGCTCACCTGCGGGATCGCGACATCGTGACCCTCTCCGGCGGCGAGCGTCAGCGACTGGCGGTTGCCGCGGCGCTTGCCCTTCGACCGGACCTGATCGTTCTTGACGAACCGACCAGCCAGCTCGACCCGTGGTCGGCGGAAGAACTGATCGGCGGGCTAGTCCGGCTCAACCACGATCTCGGGCTCACAGTCGTGCTGTCGGAGCACCGGCTGGAGCGGCTGGCGGTCGAGGTCGACGAGATCCGGTTCGCCAGGCCGGATGGGAGCTGGCTGACCGGACGGCCGAGAGAGGTGCTGGCTACCGGTGCAGCGGGCTGGTCGGTTCCATCGGCCTTCTTGCCGCCGGTCACGCGCCTCGGTCGGGAACTCGGCTGGGATCCGCTTCCGCTCACCGTCCGTGAGGGGCGCCAGGCGGCGTCGCGGGATGGCCGGAGACCTGTTCCAGCGATTGCCCCTCCCACGGGGGCCGGAATCCCGCCCATCATAGAGGTAAGTCGGTTGCGGCTCGGGTACGCGATCCCCGGTGGTTCGGTCGAAGTTCTGGGCGGGATCGATCTGGCGATTGGTCCGGGGGAGATTGTCGCGCTAATGGGACGAAACGCGTCCGGGAAGACGACGCTCCTCCGCGCGCTGGCTGGTCTCCAGGAGCCGATCTCCGGAACGATCGCGTGGCCGGGTCACGGCAGGCAGGGACCGACGCCCGAGACAGGACTGGTTGGTTACCTCCCACAGGACCCATCGGCCCTCCTCTTCGCTGAGCGAGTCCGGGACGAATTGCTGGCGTCGCGGCGGGCCGCCCAGTCTCGGTCGTCCCGGCCCCTCCCGGAGATCAACGACCTGCTGGAGCGGCTCGGGCTCGATGGGCTGGAGGAGCGGCACCCACGGAGTCTGAGCGGGGGACAGCGGCAGCGGGTCGCGATTGGCGCGGTGCTGGCCGGCGGGCCGCGGGTCGTTCTGCTGGATGAGCCAACCAGAGGCATGGACGGTCTGCGCAAGGTTGAACTCGCCCAACTGCTCCGGCTTATCGTGCGCGACGGGACGGCGATCGTCCTCGCGACGCATGATGTGGAGCTGGCCGCAACCGTTGCGTCTCGCGTGGTGATGCTCGGGGGTGGTCAGGTTGTCGCCGATGGGAGTCCGCAAGAAGTGCTCGGCACGGCGCTCAGCTATGGTCCGCAAATGGCCAAAATCTATGGACCCGAGTTCCTCACCGTCGAGGAGGTGCTGGCCGGCTTCAGCGGTCCTACGGAGCCTTGACTTCCACGGGCTGCGTCTCGGGAGAACCGAAGAACGGTAGCGCTTCCGCAGGGCGAAAGCCCAGGGACGGCAGGATGACGGCGTCCACGAACCGGATCATGTAATCGGCGTCAGCCTCACCCTCCGCGGTCACGGAGTGAGACAGGACCGCTCCTACCATGCTGCAGTGGACGAAGTCGAAGCTAGGAGCATTGGCGCTGATCTCGCCGCGCTCGATCGCTCGTCGAAGCATTCCCCGCAGCTCGCGTTCGGCTGGCTCGAAGAGCGCCTCCTGGAGAGCGGCTTTGAGTTCGGGGTGACGCCGCATCGAGTCGGCCAGTGACCAGAATACGCCCGTTTGCTTGTGAAGGGTCGATCCGATCCGCCTGGCCACCTCCCGGAGATCCCCGCAGATGGAACCGGTGTCGATATCGACGAGGCCGATCCGCTTGACATGCCGTAGGGCAGCGGCAACGAGCTGCGGTTTGGTCTGCCATTGACGATAGAGGGTGGCCTTGCTTGAGTGGGTGCGCGTGGCGATGGTATCCATCGTCAGATTGTCGTACCCCTCCTCGATGAGCAGGTCGACGATCTTGCCGTAGAGTTCGGCCTCTCTTGCTGGTGTCAGGCGAGTTCGACGGGTCTGGTCGAGACCAGTCACTGGAAACATCTTTCACTTCCCTGGCGCGGCGTTGCGCTTCTTTCGACCGGATCCTGGAGCCATCTTCATAGCTCCTTCATAGTGTGACATATTAACCGATTCCGGTCCCGATTTAGCCCTTCCGCCTCTGTCCCTGGTCGGACCCGGCTCGGAAGGATCTCCTTCTGAGCCGGGTTCGTACCACGAGAGCGACGTCGGCGTGTCCCTACACGTGGACGGAAGCAGTCGCCTCCGGGCCGAAGTCGGGCTTTCCGGAGCGAAGGAGCAGGGCCGTCAGGATCGCCCCGACTACGAAAAAGCTGGCTGCCCACCAGTAGGCGGTGGAGTAACTTTGGATCGCGGCTTGAGCCAGAGCTTCAGGGCTCGCGGCCCGATCGACCAGATAGCTGGTTGCCGCGGAGGCCGCCAAGGTGCTGAGGAGCGCGGTGCCGATCGAGCCGCCGACCTGCTGGACGGTATTGAGGGCGGCCGAGCCGGCCCCGGCATCGTCAGGGTCGACGCCGAGCGTTCCGACGCTCATGGCGGGAGCAAAGATCAGTCCCATGCCTACACCCATGACGATCAGGGCGGGCAGGATGTCGCTGGCGTAGCTGCTCGCGAGGTCGAGCCGGGTCATGTAAGCCAGCGCTACCGCTCCGAGCAGCATCCCCACGGGAATGAGAGGACGGGCGCCAAGACGGGGCAACAGGACGCTGGTCGCCGTGGTCGCTGACACCATGATGCCGCCGATCATGGGCAGGAAGGCCAGGCCGGTCCGGATCGGCGAGAAGCCGAGGCTCTGTTGCAGGTAGTACGTCAGGAAGAGGAAGACACCGAACATACCGGCGCCCGAGATCAGGAGGGCCAGAAGCGAGCCGCCCCGATTGCGATCGAGAATGATCCGAAGCGGCAGCAATGGCTGGGCGGCGCGAGTCTGCCACCAGGTGAAGGCCGCGATCAGGACGGCGCCCACCGAGAGGAAGCCCCACGTCATGACGTCGCTCCAGCCCTGGCTCTCAGCGTTGGAAAAACCGTAGACGATGGCGAAGAGTCCGGCTGAGACGAGCAGCGTTCCGATGATATCGAGCTGGATCCTGTGATCCGGTCGGTGATTGCGCAGATAGACCACCGCACCAGCCATGGCGATTGCGGCAAAGATCAGGTTGACATACATCGTCCAGCGCCAGTCGAGGTACTGGGTCAGCAAGCCACCGAGCAGGAGACCGAGCCCGCCGCCGGCTCCGGCGATGGCGCCGAAGATGCCGAAGGCGCGGCCACGCTCAGCCGGGTCGGTGAAGGTCGTGGTCAGGATGGACAGGGCCGCCGGAGCGAGGAGGGCGCCGAAGAGGCCCTGCAGAGCGCGGGCCAGGACGAGGACCTCAAAATTCGGCGCGGCGCCACCGATTGCCGACGCGATAGCGAAGCCGCCGAGGCCGATCAGGAAGATCGTCTTGCGTCCCATGACATCGCCGAGCCGCCCACCGAGCAGGAGCAGGCTACCGAACGCCAGCGCGTAGGCCGTCACGATCCACTGCCGCTGGTCGTTGGAGAAGCCGAGGGCCGCCTGGGCCGATGGCAGGGCGATGTTGACGACGGTCGCGTCGAGGACGACCATCAACTGCGAGACGCTGATGACCGCGAGGATCAGCCAACGATGGACGTGCTGCGCGGCGAGGGCCGGAAGGGCCGGCGTAATCGCCTCGCCAGGAGACAGAGCAGGGGACTGAGCCATCGGACGTTCTCCAGAGACATGGGCCAATCGGGCCAAAACAGCGGGTGCCAGCGGCCATACGGTCCCGGGCGGCGATGGCTGCCCCGGCGAATGCCCAACTACGCGTCCTCTACGGCCAGAGCCATAGACGAAACGAAACCGTTTCGTTCCACCAAAGTACCGGACGACCGAACGAAACGCAACCGTTTCGCTAAATTTGATTCGAGGCGGGGTGATCGAAGGGTCTACAGCGGTTTCCAGGTGAAGCGCCCAGCCCCCATTTAGGGGGTCTGCTCCGCCGCCCAAGCGCTTCCATAGCAACCCGCTGTATTGGGAGAAATGGGAGGGAGCAATTGACGGTGAGATCGAGCCTGGAGAACGGTTTCCCTTTGATGACGCGAGTACCGCTGGTGGCGGCAACGCGTAACAGCGACAAGCTGGCGCTGCTGACCCGGATGGCTGGTCAGCGACACGAGCTCCGTCCACTTTCGGTCGCTGACGAGGCGGACGAGCCAGCGGTGGGCGAGCGCATCGGCTCCGACCCGCTGGTTGAAAACGCCACGGCGAAGGCCATGTTCGTCTCAGCCGCGCTCGCCGGTGCCCGAACGATCGCGAGCGACGGGGGATTGCTGGTCCCTGGCCTGGGTAACGACTGGCAACCTGCCCGAACCCGACGCTTCGCGGGGCCGGGGGCAACCAACCGGGAGCGAGCCGAGGCGCTGCTGCGGTTGGCCGCGGAACTGACGGGCGACCAGCGACAGATTGGCTGGCGGGAAGCGGTCGCCATCGCGGAAGCTGGTCGCCTGATCGCTACCTTCACCGCTGAGGCATCGCCTGGATGGCTGGGCGAATCGTTGTCGGCTGGATGGGATGACGACGGGCAGAAGTTCTGGGTTCCTCGACTTTGGCTAAGCAACAGGGGCGATCCGAGGGTCTCGCCCGGGGCTGACACCGACCACTGGGACCGGCTGGCCCTGCTCGTCGCACCGTTCCTCGATGGACTTGCCATGCGCCCTGCGCTCTGATCGCACGGGGTCAGGGCAGTCGAACGCGCACCGACGCGAGGTCGCCGGTTGTTCCTCCCCCTGTGTCGCCTTCGGCGATGTCGTACGGGACTTCGGCTTCAGCCACCGTCCGCGCGGTCTGCGCCAGTCCGTCCCGAACCAGCCCGGAGACGACGCCGAGGAGCCAGGCGAGTTCCTCATCAGTGAAATCTGGTTTGATCGCCGCCCCGAGTTCCTGAAGCGAGAGTCCGGCCGACGCTGCCCCGCGGAGCGCGTCGATCACACGGCCCCGATAGAAGCGGTTCGACCCTTCGAACGGCGACTCGGTCTTCTTGCGGCTGCCTCTGGGGACGCTGGCGAGGGCGCCAAGGATAACTGGGTAGGAGGCACATTCTGGCCGGAGGGGGCAAATCAGGCAAGCCGGCTTCCGCGCGGTGCATTGCAGCGCCCCGAACTCGATCAGCGCCTGGTTCCACTCCCAGCCCCGTCCCGGAGGTACACATTGCCGGGCGACGGGGATGACCTCGCGGTCGTGGCGGAGCTGGTCGGGCACGTCCGGACCGAAGGCGACCCGGTGGAGAACACGGCGCATGTTGGTGTCTATGAAGGCGGCGTCCTGCTCGAAGGCAAAGGCCGCGATCGCGCCCGACGTGTACGGGCCGATTCCCGGCAACGCGAGCAGATCCGCGACATCGCTGGGGAAGACTCCGCCGCGCTCCTCGACGACGAATCGGGCGGTGCGCTGAAGGTTGACGGCCCGGCGGTTGTAGCCTAGCCCGGCCCAGGCCGTGATCACGTCGGCGGTCGGCGCGTAGGCCAGTGCCGTCACGTCCGGGAACTGATCGAGCCAGCGCTCGTAGAAGGGAATGACGCGATCCACCTGGGTCTGCTGGAGCATGACTTCGGAGACCAGGATCGCGTAGGGGTCCCGCGTCCGGCGCCACGGCAGGTCCCGGGCGTTGGCCGCAAACCAGCCAAGTAGTCCACGCTGAATGGCGTCGACCTTCTCTTCAGGCAGCGGTACGTTCTCGATAGCCGGTTCGCGGCGTGGTGTCGTCATGGCCGCAAGTATAGAAGAGCACCTGCTGCATCGATGCTGACAGCGCTCGATGGCGAGCGGGAATCACGCATTGGAAAGGATCGCCCGAAGTCGTTCTCCGAGCATCTGGATCGTTTCGGTAACATGGCCGATGTCTGTGAAACCGCCACCTTCATACGTCAACGCCAGGTGCGTCACTCCGAGGCGATGCCAAGCGACCGCTGTTCGTAACCAGTCGTCCTGCGTGGTCGACGTCGAGAGGACGACGCGACCTTCCAGGCCGATATCCGCGGAGTCGTGCCCCTGTTCCTCGGTCAGCTTGCGAAGCAACTGAAGCTCGGCTGAAAGATTGACGTTGGACGGATTGGAGAGTGGCATCCAGCCCTCGCCGTGGCGGGCGACGCGCTCCAGCACCCGCCGGGAATGGCCGCCGAACCAGATCGGAGGGCGCTGTCTCGGTGGTGGCGGAGCGATCCCGACCTGATCCAGACCATGATGCTCGCCCACATACGACGCATAGTCACCCGGCCAGAGCGCTTCGATCACCTTGATCTGCTCGCTCAGGATCGCTCCCCGGTCGGCGAACTCGACGCCGAGCGCCGCGAACTCCGGCGCATTCCAGCCACTGCCGAGGCCGAACCGAAACCGGTCGCCGTAGAACCAGATCAGTTCGGCCAACTGTTGCACTACCAGTGCCGCCGGGCGCTGCGGCAGGACAAGCACGGATGTGGCGAAGTCCAGGGTCGTCTTCGGGGCAAGGAAGGCGAAGAGGATGAACGGATCGTGATACCCACGGGAGACCAACGTGGCCGACCCATGCGTGTGCGGCAGCCGGGTCGTGAGGACATGGTCGGAAGATTCGAGGAACGACACCCCGACCCCCTCCATGTCCTCAGCGAATCGGACGAGCCGCTCAGCATCGATCTCGAACTCGGTGGACGGCAGCCAGACGCCGATGTGCAACGGTGATTCCTTTCACGCAGTCGCGGAGTTCATCGTTGAGGTACGGAGAGGACCCGGCGCGTAACGCACTGGGTCGTCGTCAAAGTTCGCGTCTGGGATAACCGGTGTTACAGCGCTGGTGGGCTCGGTCGCTTGATCTCGATCACCTTGGGAGTGTCGCGGGTGATACCGACGAACTGCTCGAAGAAGGCAACAGCTTCGCGTCCGGTCGGGACGTCCCCGAGCTTGAGTTTGAGGTAGGCCGACCCGCCGTTGGGGAAGACGAACGTCGGCGTGCCGAAGACGCCGTGGGTATCTTTCGCCTCGGTGTAATCAGCGCCAATGGTTGCCAGTTCATCCCGGCTCGCCCGATCCTGCTCGAACTGATCGAGGCTGAGCCCCGCCCGGGTGGCGGCCTCAGTAATCGTCGAGGGCGACGCGAGATCCTGGCCCTCCTGATGCCGCAGGTTCAGGAGTTCCCAGACGAAGTCGTGATACGCCTTCCGACCCTGCGTGCGAGCCGCGAGGGCGGCACGGAAGCCAGGCAGGCCGCGGCTGTGATAGGAGTCGGACTGCTCCCAGAGCTTCCAGTCATCGCCGTTCTTGCTGTTCACCTGCTCCAACGGGAATGCTCGCCATGTCGCCTTGAGCGGGTAGCCAAGTTCCGTCTCCACGTTGTGGAGCCAGATCGCGGCGGCATTCACGAAGGGGCACTGGAAGTCGAAGAACACGTCGAACTCGAGATCACGGTAGTCCTGCTCGGCCACTGGGAACTCCTTCTCACTCACAAACGAGATCGGACGAAAGAGTCCGCCTCAAGGTCATAGCTTACCAAAAGACACCTGCTACCAGTCCGGTATCGCTGGACCAGCTAGACTCTCTGCAAAGGAATACATGACGGCCACACGGTACATTCTCAGGAACCTCAGAGCCCACTGCTCGCTTAGCGGAAATGAATCCACAACAACAACGCGGGAATACGAATAAGACCTGCGTTGTAGTTCCGCATGCCACGTGCTAGGTGCGATTGGGTGGAAGGCGTTGCCACTCGTGAAGTACCCGTCGACGAAGATCAGCAGGGGAGCCGTTGTTGTAAATGGAGATATCGGCCCGCGCCAGCCGTGCATCGATCGACGGCTGGGCAGCGACTCGCCTTATTGCGTCCTCTACACTCAACCCACGACTCCTGACCAGTCGCTCGATTTGCCTTGATGGATCGGCGACGATGAGCCAGACGGCGTCGCACTGGTCAGCGTGCCCACTCTCGATAAGTTTGACCGCGTCGATGGCGACAACATTGGCGTTCGAGATGTTGAACAGGTTGTCGATATCGCTTCGAATCGCAGGGTGGGTCAAGCGATCAAGTTCGGCCAGTTCGTTGGGGTCACCGAATACGATTCTACCGAGCCTGCGTCGGTCAATCGAACCATCGGAGGCGAGAATGCCTTGGCCCCAGCGCTCGACCAAGGCGAGGAACAGCGGCCGGCCCGGCTCGATCAAGCCGTGATAGACCCGATCGGCATCGATCGTCTCGGCACCCAACTCCGCCAGGATTGCCATGACAGCGCTCTTTCCGGACGCGATTCCACCGGTCACGCCAAGTCGGAACGGTCGCTCGATAGTCATCGAATGTAGCCTCCTCACGTAGGTCGACGGCATTGGCATTTCGGTCATCACCCGCAGGAACAATTGGACCAGCTGGAGCTGAATGTACCCCTGCTCGACAACTGAATCCGCGTGCTTCCAATGAACCAGTGACCAGCGAGCGGATCTGGAGCAGGTAATTTTTACCGGACCTCCTCTAAGCAGGCCGGCATGCAACAACGCATGTGTATGACGTTGTTGCTCGTCCGTGTCGAACCCGCTCGCCAGGTTAGAAGAAATCACTGCTCAAGAATTAGGGCACAACAACACTAATATGGGGTAGTGTAGTGACCCTCGATCCGGTCAGAATCAGGCGTGGGTCACGCAACTGGTTCCATTTGAGCAGTCGCATCTTCCCAGATGGCGTACGCATCCTCGAGTTCGGACTGCGAGCGCGCGTACTCGGATCCAAGCCGTCGAATCGCGTCGCTGTCACCATCCGACCCAGCTATCGCCATCGCGTCACTCAGCTCGATCAGCTTCGCCTCGAGGCGTGCAATGTCCTTCTCGGCCTGCTGGAGCTTGCGCTGGAGGTCTCGGGCGGACCGGTTATCCAGTTTGCGTGGGGCCTCCACTGGCGAATCCGTCGACATGGTGTTGCCATTCGACGGCGGACCTGAGCCATTCGACGGTACGTCGCCCTTCGATTTGCTGTTCCCGCCAGCTGTGCCAATGGAGTACATCGGGGCGGCTGGCGGAGCCGATTGGCCGATCGTCCTGACCGGGTCAGCCAGCAGGCCAACGGCTCGCTGGTGGTCGGTGTAGTTGCCCAGGTACGGCTTCACTCTGCCATTCTCGATTGCCCAGATCTTCGTCGCGACCCGGTCGATGAAGTACCGGTCGTGTGAGACGAACAGCAGCGTGCCGTCGAAAGCTCGCAGCATCTCCTCCAGCGTCTCGCGGGCGTGGATATCAAGGTGGTTGGTTGGCTCGTCCAGAACCAGGACGTTCGCCTGCTGGAGCAGCAGGACCGCCAGGGCCAGCCGGGATCGCTCCCCGCCCGACAGGTCGCCCACGCGCTTGTACACGTCGTCATTCGAGAACAGGAAGCGGCCGAGATACGTCCTTGCCTCCTGCTCGGCCATGGGCAGCGCGTGGAGGATGACCGAGAGCGGCGTGCCGTCGTGGTGCAACTGCTCGTGGGTCTGGGCGTAGTAGCCGATCTTGACGTTGGCGCCGAGCTGATAGCGGCCCTTGAGCGGCGGCAGGATGCCGACCAGCGAGCGCAGCAGGGTTGTCTTGCCACTCCCGTTCGGGCCAATCAGACCGATCCGGTCGCCGCGACGGACCTCCATCTCGCCGGTGCGAACGAGCACCTTTTCGGGCTGGTCTGGGTCATGGACGATGGCATTGACCGGTTCGGGTGTGCGAGGTCGGTCGTTCCGGGTCTCGCCCAGCATTCGGTCGAGGGCCGTCGGCCCGGAACCACTCGACACACCGGGGTCGTTGACACCGTCTTCGAGGTCGGAACCGGTGTAGCCGGCCGTCACGCGGTCGATCGTCATCACCTGCTCACCGCTGCGAACTCCGACCGGAATTTTGAGCGTAATCGTGTCCGCCGCTCGCGGCCGGGCAAGTCGGGGCAGCCGATCGAGCCGGGTCTGACGACCCTTGGCCTCACGGGCTCGCTGGCCGGCCTTGTACTTCCGGATGAATTCCTCGGTTCGGGCGATGAACTCCTGCTGCTCGTCGTACTCGATCTTCCGCCGCGCCATCCGCTCTTCCTTGAGGATGAGGTAGCGCTGATAGGGAGCGGGGTAGTCCTCGAGAACGCCAAAAGAGAGGTCCATCGTCCGTGTCGTAACCCGGTCGAGGAAGTAGCGGTCGTGCGAGACCACGAGGCAGGCACCTGCCCATTTCGAGAGGAAACCTTCGAGCCACTCCAGCATCTCGAGGTCGAGGTGGTTGGTCGGTTCATCGAGCAGCAGCAGATCCGGCTCGGCGAGAAGCGCCTTGGCGAGGGCGACGCGGGTCTTCTGCCCACCGCTCAACAGGTTGACGCGCTCATCGAACTGGTCTGGCCGGAAGCCGAGACCAAGGAGGACCTCGTCCGTGCGAAAGTCCATGTCGTAGCCGTTGGCGGACTCGAACCGCTCCTGGAGCCGATCGTACTCGGCCATGATCCGGTCGAGGTCGTCGTCCGACGCCGTTGCCATCTCATTCTCGATCTCCCGCATCCGCTCAGCGGCCAGCAGCGTCTCGGCAAAGGCCTCACGGACCTCCTCCCGGACCGTCCGGTCGCTGTCGAAGCGGGCCTCCTGCGCGAGGTACGTGATCCGCAGACCGGGCAGGGGCGTGATCGTGCCGCCGTTCGATTCCTCGACGCCGGCGATGATCCGCAGGATGGTGCTCTTGCCAGCGCCGTTGACTCCGACGAGCGCGACGTGCTGTTTCTCAGCAATCTGGAACGTGATGCAATCGAAGATGTCGTGAGCGCCGTAACTCTTGGCGAGCCCTTCGACGGTCAGGATCGGGACGTTAGCCATGCAGGAATTCTCCACGCTCTGAGTGGGCTCCCCGACCGGCGCGAGGCGACCTCGACGGGGGAGCGGAATGGGGATCTTGGGCCAGCGCGGACGCTACATTCTGGGGGGGTGCCTCGGGTATCGGCGTCGAACCGGGCCACGACGCAGCAGTGTGCGCCGGGCAGCAATTATCAGGACACGGCCGGCTTCCGACGGTCCAGTTCTCGACCAGTATACGGGCGGCGACCTCAAGACTGTGCGAAGCTGCGCTTTGACCCGCCCAGTCCGGTCGTGTCCCTGAAGCGATTACGCCAATCTCCGTCCGTTCTCATCGGAAAAAGCCGGCGGCAAGACAGTCAGGAGAATGGCCATGCTATGGCCCGACACATTTCGGCGGGATGATGAGGGAGCGATCGAGATTGGTGGGGTCTCCGTGTCCGATCTCGCCCGGGAATTCGGCACGCCGCTCTACATCTATGACGAGACAACGCTTCGCGCTCAGGCGCGGGGTATCCGACAGGCGTTCTCCGCCGTCTGGCCCAACAGTCGCGTCGTTTACGCCGGCAAGGCACTGCTCTCCCTGGCAGTCGTCAACGTCCTCCATCAGGAGGGCATCGGCCTCGACGTCGTCTCCGGAGGGGAACTGTTCGCCGGACTCGCGGCGGGTGTTCCTGCGTCCGCGATGACTTTTCACGGCAACAACAAGAGTCCCGACGAGATCCGCGAGGCGATCGACGCGGGGGTGGGTCTGATCGCGATCGATAATCTGCCGGAGATCGCGCTGGTGTCCCGGCTGGCATCCGAAGCCGGGGTCGCGGTTGACGTGATGCTCCGGCTCAACCCCGGGATCGACACCCACACCCATGACAAGATCCGAACCGGCCATCTCGATTCCAAGTTCGGTCTGCCGATCACGACCGGGGATGCCGAGCGCGGTGTGATCGCGGCACTGGCGGCTCCGGGGCTTATCGTGCGGGGGTACCACGCCCACGTCGGCTCGCAGCTGTTCGATGGCGCGGCCTACGCCATGGCGGCCGAGACCCTGCTGGCCTTCGCCGGTGAGATGCGTGACCGCCACGGCTTTGTGCCCGACGTGATCAGCCCCGGTGGTGGGTTCGGGATCGCCTACGAGACCGACCAGGTGGCGGCAGCGGTCGAACAATGGGCGTCCGGCGTGGCTTACGCGGTCCGGGCTGGATGCGAGCGATACGGTCTCCCGGAGCCGGAACTGATCATCGAGCCAGGGAGGTCGATGGTCGGCCGCGCCGGAGTGGCGCTCTACACCGTCGGGACGATCAAGGAGATCCGGGACGTCCGGACCTTCATCTCCGTCGATGGCGGGATGGCCGATAACATCCGACCAACGCTCTATGGCGCGACGTACCATGTCGAACTTGCCAACCGCGCCATGACGAACGCTGATCAGATCCCGGTGACGGTTGCCGGGAAGTACTGCGAGTCCGGGGACATCCTCATTGAGCGGACCATGCTCCCGCCGGTCGAGGCCGGGGATCTGCTCGCCCTTCCGGCAACCGGGGCCTACTGCCTGGCGATGGCCAGCAACTACAATCTCGCCACCCGTCCGGCGGTCGTGATGGTTCAGGACGGCGAAGCCCGCTTGATTCGTCGTCGGGAGTCGTATGCCGACCTCCTCATCAATGAGATCCCGACCCTGGTCTCAACCGGGATGACCGCCCTCGACCCGGGTTGAATCCGGTGGACGATGCGTTCCCGGCAATATTGGTGTGAGTTGCGCTCGATCCCTCTCCGTAGTAGCGTTCATGATCTCTCATGGGTTTGATGGATGTGAGCGTGCAACCGCAAGATGTCTTCATCGCGGCATGAAGGTGTCCGAGATTCAGGGTGTACGCCGTGGCAGGACGCTCAAGGAAACCGATCGGTTCCGATTCCTCCCCGGGGACCCATGCCAAAGAAGCCGCGTGGCAATCCGCCTCCGATCTCGGGCAGGCGGGACTGAGCAGGGCAGAGGTCACCACATCGGCGTCAGCCGACGCGATGGATGATCAGTTCGATCCAGATGGCCCAGCCCAGACGGTCCCAACGGATGAGATCGGCAGCTTCACCGAGGACGACCTCGATCGTCTCCTGGAGGACAGCGACCCATCCTCCAGGGATGGGGTGGGGATAGCCTCTGATCTTGTCGCGGACAGCCTCGTCATCGCCACGCCGAGCGACGAGATCGACCTCGATCGGGCCGTCGAAGGGCTCGAATCCGTTGACGACGTCCTGGTTGCGCCGTCCCGGGAGCGGCCCAGCCGGGACACCGATGACGCACTCGAGCAACTCCGATCCTCCGACGAGGGGATCGCATCCTCTCTCGAGGATCCAGTCCGGATGTACCTCCGGGAGATTGGTCGCGTCCCACTGCTGACAGCCCGGAGCGAAGTCGACCTCTCGATGGCGATGGAACGGGCTGCTTACCTGATTCAACTCCGGAAGAAGCTATTCGAGCGCGACGGGATCGAGCCAGACAGTGTCACGGTGATCGTGGCGATCCATGAGTCCCTGCGCGAGTCATGGCCGCATGTCCTTGCGCTCGCGACCGCGTCGGCCAGCGTCCTGCCCTCGGCGACGCGCTCCGAGCATATCGCTGGCGTGCTGCCGATGACCCGATTCGCGGACGACCTGCCGGCCAGCGTCGCGGGGCAGATCGGACTCACCCGGGAGCAGCTCGAAGAGTCGCTCCGGCTCCGGCAGGTCGAGTGGGATCTGCTGCCCGCTGTCCTCTGCGAGCGGTTGGAGGATATTTCGGGCGACTGGCTGGACGAGGCCACCATCCGATCGTTGCTGAGTGGCGCGTCCCGCGAACTCCAGCGGGCGTTCGACCAGCGGATCGTGGCCGGGACATCGGCCAAGGTCGCGTTGACGGAAGCCAACCTCCGTCTCGTGGTGTCGGTCGCAAAAAAGTACGTTGGCCGTGGCATGTCGATGCTGGACCTCGTTCAGGAGGGAAATCTCGGCCTGATCCGGGCCGTCGAGAAGTTCCAGCACCACAAGGGCTTCCGCTTCAGCACGTACGCCACCTGGTGGATCCGTCAGGCGATCAGTCGGGCGATCGCCGATCAGGCCCGGACGATCCGGATCCCGGTCCACATGGTCGAGACGATCAATCGGGTCGTGCGGACCTCCCGCCGTCTGCATCAGGAGTTGGGCCGCGAACCCACGTCCGACGAGATCGGGGCGGCGATGGAGATGACGGCCGAGCGGGTTCGTGAGGTGCTCAAGATCAGCGAGGAGCCAATCTCGCTCGGAATGCCGGTTGGTGATGAGGAGGACAGTAGCCTCGGTGACTTCATCGAGGATCGGTCCGCAATCGCCCCTCCCGACGCCGCCGCCAACGCCCTGCTGTCTGAGCAGATGCAGCTCGTTCTCGAAGAGCTTTCCGACCGCGAGCGCCAGGTGATCGTGATGCGGTTCGGTCTCGACGATGGCCGAGCCAAGACGCTCGAAGAAGTCGGGCGCGAATTCAGCGTCACCCGTGAGCGCATCCGGCAGATCGAGGCCAAGGCCCTGCGCAAGCTCCGCCATCCCAATCGGCGCCAGCGGCTCGAAGACTACTTGGACTGAGCCGTGGTTGGTCCAGCGCTGCCTGGCTTGGCTCTTCGACATAACCTGTCAAGTAGAGCCCAAGTCGGCTATAGTTATGTGTTCCAGCGTGAGCCATGACGATTCGGTGTCTGGCTGCGCTCCCCACCAAGCACATGGCAGGAGTCACATGGTCCTCGTCGATCGAGCCAAGATCTACGTCCGCGGCGGAGACGGTGGAAACGGCAGCGCCTCGTTCCTCCGAGAGAAATTCGTAACCAAGGGTGGGCCCGACGGCGGCGACGGCGGGCGTGGCGGCGACGTCACGCTCCGGGTTCAGCCCAGCCTTACGTCGCTGGTCCCTTTTCAGTTCGCCGTGCATTTCAAGGCCGAGCCGGGTCAGGCAGGGTCCAAGCGGAACTGCACCGGGAAGAGCGGCAAGCATGTCATCGTCAATGTCCCGGCCGGGACGGTCGTCTTCGACGATGAGACCGGTGAACAGATCGTCGACCTGACCGAGCCGAACCAGGAATTCCTGATCGCTCGCGGTGGTCGCGGAGGTCTGGGCAACACCCACTTCAAGACCTCGACCCATCGCTCCCCCCGGATCGCCGAGCTTGGCGAGCCAGCCCAGGACCGGTGGATCCGGCTGGAGTTGCGGATGATCGCGGATATTGGCCTGGTTGGGCTGCCGAACGCCGGCAAATCCACCACGCTGATGGCCGCGACCGCCGCTCGGCCGAAGATTGCCGACTACCCGTTCACCACGCTGGAGCCCAACCTGGGCGTCGTCGAAATTGGTGGGAAGTGGGGGACCACATTCCTGCTGGCGGACATCCCTGGTCTGATCGAGGGAGCCGCCGACGGTGCGGGTCTCGGACATGAGTTCCTGCGCCATGTCCAGCGAACCAGAGTGTTGATCCATGTCCTGGACGCCGCCGGTGGTCTGGAAGGGCGCGATCCGCTCGAAGATTTCGAGACCATCAACGGCGAACTCGAACTCTACGACGAGAAGATGCGCGCCAAGCCGATGCTGGTTGCGTTGAACAAGAGCGACCTTGCCGAAGCACGGGAGAATCTGCCACGGTTGCGCAAGGCGCTCTCCGGTCGGTACCCCCAGATCTTCGAGGTCTCAGCCGCGACGGGGGATGGGATCGCCGACATGATGCTTGCCGCGAACCGGACGTTACAGGAGGTCCTCCAACTCGAGAAGGAGGCCGCCGCCAAGGCGCCGCCGGCCGAGCCGAAGGTCTACACCATCGGCAACGTCTCCGAGCGAGCCTGGGAGGCGACTCGCCAGTCCGCTCACCATTACCGGATCGCCGGTGTTGGGATCGAGCGCTTCACCAAGATGACCAACTTCGGCAACGCGGAGTCGATCCAGCGGTTCCAGCGCGTGCTGAAGAGCAGCGGCATCACGTCCGAGCTCCACCGTCTCGGGATCACTGATGGCGACGTCGTCCACATCGACACCGTGCAGATGGAGTGGGGCGAGCCGGATCCTGAACTCCCCAGCAGCGTTCGGATGACCCGCCGTCAGCGCACCCTCGCTCGAACTGGCGGGGTCAGCGACGACGACGAGATCCAGCCCGAGTTCGAGGACGACTTCCGCCACGGTTGATCGTGTCTCATTCCGCTGAAACCGGATCACGTCCATCTCGCCCATCGGCGAGGTGGACGTCGTTCGTTTTCCTCCGGTCACACTTTTCGTAACCCAGCGTTTGCCTTCAGGAGCGCCCGGAGTGGAGTCGGCCAGGTCCGCTACGGGATGCAGTAGTCGGACGGCGCTGGAGGTTTGGGCCAGGTGGCAGCAGCAATCGGTATCCAGGTCGTGACGAATGGTGGCGTCGACCGAAAGGACACGGAGCCTCGAAAAAGCGAGACGGCCGACCAGTTCGCGGTCGAGGAGGATTTCGCTGAGTTCTACCGGACGCAACTGACCGTCATCTACCGATTTCTCCGGGCGAGAACGCCAACGGGACAGGATGCGGAGGACCTCGTTCAGACGGTCTTCTTCAAAGCCTATCGGGCTCGGTCCGGTTTCCGTGGCGACGAGTCCGCCCGGGTCGCCTGGCTGTTCCGGATCGCCCGGAACGAGACCGCATCCTGGTACCTGAGCGGCAGGCATGAGCCGGTGGCGATGCAGATGGTCTTCTCCGAGAGCTGGGAGGCGACCGATCCTGAGCCGGGTCCCGAGGCTCAGGCCCTCATCGCCGAGGAACGTCAGGCGCTGGCGCGTCTGGTCGGTCGTCTGTCGGAAGACGAGCAGGAGTTGGTTCAGCTTCGCTTTGCCGCCGGGCTGACCTCGGTTCAGATTGCGGTCGTCCTCGGTTGCTCGTCCGGAGCGGCCCGGCAGCGTCTGCACCGGGTCATAGACCGCCTTCGAGAATGGAGTGACCATGAACTCCGATGATCCGATCAACTCGATCCCCGACGATGCCCGACAGGACACACGCTATCCCGGCCTCGAAGCTCGATTGGAGCGGCTCTATGCTCACACGCCGCCGGCGCACCTCGTGCTGGCGATGAATCAATGGGCATCCAAGCCAGAGGAAGGAACAGTATCCCTTCCAGTCACGGCAGCTCGCATGAGCCACAGGTCCCACCGTCGATCAATGTCGTGGTTGTCTGCCATCGCCGCATCGCTGTTGGTGCTGGTGGTCGTGGCGACCGTCGCCACGGCCACTGGCCTGATCGAGTGGGGTCGCTATTTCCAGGCTGGTTTCGGGACTGAACGGATCGCCCAGGAAGGCCTTGGCACCGATCTCGATCTGACCCAGCAGGTCGATGGCTTCACGGTGACGATCGGCCGGGTCTATGCCGATCCGTTCAGTATCGCCATGACGGTTCGGATCACGCCGCCGGACGGTCTCCCGCCGGGCCGGGTGGATGTCCGTCAATCGGCACTCTATGACGAGGCCGGTAATTTCCTGAGTGGTCCGGGCGCTCAGATTGGGGCCGAGGACGACACGATGGTCCGGACGTTCTACAACAATGCCCTGACGCCCGGGAGCACGTCCGCCCACTATCGCTTCGAGATCACGGACCTGCGGTTCGCGGTACAACCGCAGGTCGTTGACGAGGAGGTCGTGCCAATTCAGGAGGTCTTGTCTGGCGTACCCTGTCAGCGAGAGCCGGCCTATCGGGGGCAACCCATTGACGAGGCATCGGACGAGACCTTCTGCTACCTGATCGCGTCGCAGCCGCTGGTCTTCGAGTTCGACGTACCGATCGGTCCCGGTGTCGCGGTCGCTCCGGGCGAGCAAACCGCCAGCAACGGGTCCGTCGTCAACGTGACGCGGGTTACCGGCGGAAGGATCGGCGCGTTGGTCGACATCGAGGGTGTCGGACCGTTCGCCAGCGTCAGCATCGAGACCGGCGGCCAGACGTTCCCGCTTGCAACGTACGGGTACGCCTGTCCCTACGACGCGACGACGCCCTTCAACTACATCACCGATCAGCCAATCCCGCTCGACTCCGGCCCGTGGACCGTACGGATCGTGGCGGACCCCGCTCAGGTGCCGGCCAACGCGGGTGACTACCCACCGGCTGCCGGACCATGCGGTCAGATCGAACCTCGGGGTGACTGGGTCTTCTGGATCGATCCACTTGCCACCACCTTGAGCGGACCGGGGTCATAGCCCAGCGGAACGATGAGTGAAACCAGAGTGAGCGCCAGACCAACAGCGTCTGGCGCTCACTCTTCCGATTGCATCGATCAGATCTGGAGCCGGTTAAGTGGATTCAGCCCCACGATCACCATCCGCATAGATCCCGCGGTACCCCGCGGGGAGAAGGGCGGCGACGTGGCGCATCATCAGGTCCGTGGCGCTCTCGCTGGTCAGTCGCTCGCCGTCGACGGTCCGCGGGACGGTGAAGGGCTCACCGATCGTCACGCGGACGGCCCGGCGGAAGCAGCGCTTCGGCGTCTTGCCGCCGTTGAAGGGCAGGAATTCGGTGCCAGTCACCGCGACGGGGAGGATTGGCGCCCCGGATCGGAGGGCGATCAGAGCCCCACCAGCCAGCGGCTTCGACATCGCGCCCGTCAGGCTACGGGTCCCTTCGGGGAAGATGCCGAAGGCGATCCCCTGGGCCAGTGTCGCCTCAGCGTGACGGATCGCCCTGCGATCGGCCTTGCCCCGCTCGACCGGGAACGTCCCGCCGAAGCGAATCACCGAGCCAAGGACCGGGATGCGAAAGAGTTCCGCCTTGGCCATGTAGTGCACGGGGCGGGGAATCGCCACCGCGACGACCAATGGGTCGAGGTTGTGAAGATGGTTGGCGACGACGATCAGCGGCCCAGTCCGGGGAACGTTCCGGACCCCCGAGACCCGGTACCCGGTCAGGAGCCAGAGAGCAGCCGTGAACCACCCTCGGGCGGCATGGAAGTACCAGTCCCGCAGGGTGTGGAGCCGCAGATCGCCGAACTCGGTGGTCGGGTCGCTGGCCGGCGTCGTCATGCCCGCAGGTTTCCGCGTGCGATTCCGGTTGCGGTTTCAGGGACACCCAGGCGGTCCCAGGCCGTGCGCACCAGGTCCTCGACCAGCTCGACGACCATGTCGATCGACTGGCCATCCGTGTCGATGATGATCGCGTCATCGGCTGGACGAAGCGGCGACGTCGCCCGGCTCCGGTCGAGTTCGTCGCGCCGACGAAGGTCGTCGGTCAGTTGCCCGATCTCCGCTTCAACTCCGCGCTCCTGGAGCTCGTGCTGACGTCGGCGGGCACGCTCCTCGGCGCTCGCGTTGAGGAAGATCTTGGTTCCAGCGTTGGGAACGACCGTCGTGCCGATGTCCCGACCGACCATCACGATCGCTCCCCGGCTGGCGGCGATCCGGCGCTGGACGGGCAGGAGGGCGTTGCGGACCGGGCTATGAGCGGCCACGATCGAGACGTTGGCATCAACCGCCGATGTCCGGATCTCCCAGGTGACATCGTCGCCGTCGAGCAGGACGTCGTACAGCCGACCATCATCCCGTGAGAGTGGGACGATGTCGATGTGATGCTGACGGGCCAGTCCGGCCAGGGCGTCGCCGTCGCCGAGATTCGCGTTCGAGCGGAGTGCCTTGAGGGTGAGCGCGCGATAGAGCACACCGGTGTCGAGCAGGATCGCCCCGAGTTCCTCCGCGACAGCCCGGGCCACGGTGGTCTTGCCCGCCGCCGCCGGGCCGTCGATCGCGATCACGAGGCGGTGGTCACCGTGGGGATCATCGCTGGCCCCGTAAGCCCGGCTACCGTCGGTTGCCACGCCTGGATCCCTTTCCCTGCGACTTCTTCACCGATTTGGCCTTCGACGTATTGATCTTTGGTGCGGCCGGCTTTGGCTTCGCGCCCCGGTGGCTATGCGAATGCGGAGAGCGACGCTTGATCCGGCTCGGCGCCTCGTCCGGGTTGTCCGATTCCACTTTCCGGGACGAGCGGCCGACGGTCTCCAGCTTCCTGCCCTGACCACCCATCGGGTCAGGTCGAGCCGTACGACGCTGAGTCAACAGGCGGGGCCCACGGTCCGCCGCTGGGCGACGGTCGGCCTCTGGCGCCCCAGTCGGTCGTGGTCGGCGCTCGTCGGTCCTGCGATCATCAGTCCTGCGCTCGTCACGTGGGCCGTCTGGACCACCGGAGGGCCGGGACCGATCGAGTCGCGGCCGAGAACCGTGCGACGGTCCTTCCCGACGTGCGCCAGCGGGAGAACGGTCCCGTCGTGGGCCAGCCGGAGGACTGTCCTGGCGGGGACCTCGGGTAGCACCGTCGCGTGGAGGTCGATCGGGCGAACCTTGCCAACGTGGTGTCGAGCCGGCGGGGCCAGCATCGCCCTCTCGACGGGCCGGACGAGTGCGGTCACCGGCGGGCCGGGGTCCGGTCGCGGCATCATCCTGACGGGGACGCTGCGGAGCGGATCGGCGGACCGGTCGGTGGGCGGCCTCGCCGGCTGGCCGATCGGATGTGAAAGTCCGACGAACCTCCGAGAACCGCTGGCCACCGACTGTCTCGAATCGACCCTCTGTCGCAGGTGCAGCCGAGGCGTTATCCGGACGACTGACCGCCGTTTCGCTCTGACTGGGGGCGGTCACGGAAATGTCGTTCCGGGACTTTTCGCCAGATTCCGAGGCAGATACGGGCTGGGTCGGCCGGTTGCCTGGTCGGGGAGCCGGGTTCTCGGGCCGTCGAGCCGACCATGCGCCGGCGCGCTCCACGATCGGGCTGAGAGGCGGAGTCGCAGGTGGCGTCGAGACCGGGCGGGAAGGAGCTGCTGGGCGGAACGGAGTGCCGAGCCGGGGACCCGTCTGATTCAGGCGATCCGTCCGTCCCGGTCGCTCGGTCCAACCCGGCCGATCAGTTCGTCCCGGCTGTCCGGTCGGTCCCGGTCGACCGGCGCGTTCTGGTCGCTCGGTTCGCCCTTGCGGACTCTCGTCCGGGCGGGACGACGCCGCTGGCCGGAACGGAGCGCCAGAGCGAGGGCCGGTCAGTCCCGGGCAGTCGGTCCGGTTCGGCTGGCCGGACCGGTCGCGAGCGCTTGCCGCGGCCTCAGCCCCGGCTGCTCCGGGTCGCTCAGACACCATCCGGGCACGGCCCTGGCGCGGTCCGCTCCGGCCAGGCTCCTGAGCACGGATTGAAGTCGGGACAGATTTCGCCTGTGGCGCCCCGCCGATGGACTCGGCGTCGCGGTCAAGATGAACAGCTTCGGAGATCTGGCTCAGCTCACCCATGGTCAGGTCGCGGTACTCGCCGGCCTCGATCCCCTTGATGGTCAGCGGTCCAATCCGATGGCGGCGAAGCTTGATGACGTTGATGTTGGCCGCCTCCATGATCCGCCGGACGGCGTGATAGAACCCCTCATGGATCACGAGCCGGATCCAGATTCCCTCGCCGGTCTCGCGGAGCAGCCGGATCTCATCAGGGACCACGTCCCGGTCGTCGATCCGAACGCCATCGCGAAGGTACTGGAGTGTCCGGTCGGTCGGCCGCTGATCGGTCAGGACGTGGTATTCCTTGGCGAGCTGGTAGCGGGGGTGCATGACGCGGTTGGCCAGTTCCCCGTCATTCGTCAGGAGGAGCAACCCTTCGGTGTCCCGATCCAGCCGACCGACCGGATACAGGCGCTCCTTCGTCTCGACGAGGTCCATGACCGTCCGCCGCTCGCGGTCGTCCTGCATGGTCGTGATGTAACCGGCCGGCTTGTTCAGCAGCATCGTCCGGAGCCGCTGAGGGCGGGCGATCTTGCCGTCGACCTGAATCTCGTCGGCTACCGTGTCGACCCGGGTGCCGAGTTCGGTCACAATGACGCCATTGACGAGGACGCGGCCACTGGTGATGAGTTCTTCCGCCGAACGGCGTGATGAGATGCCGCGTGCCGCGATGACGCGCTGAAGACGTTCCACGTTACCCCCGGGGGTGCCTTGATGACGAGACCGCCTGCTACCCGTGGCCGGTCCTCGCGCCGCGCACATCAAGCCGGTACCAAGAGCTCTGAGGGCGAACGGGCGTCGCTAGAGCTGGTAGACCGGCTGGTCGGCGATCTGTTTGTCTCCGAGGAAGAATAGCACGCGGCCCACTTCGTCCCCGGATTCGGCGGTCGGACCGAGAATCATCTGGTATGTGACGTCCTCGACCTGGTCCTGCGGCACGACCAGTTCCGACCCCTGCTGGAAGGTAACCTGCCACGCGGCGGCCTCGGCACTGAGGCCCTCGATCGAACCGGCGGTGTTCAGATCGACCCAGGTGTATTCCTGCGGAACCGCCCGGATGATCGCCAGCGTGTCGTCAACCCGCTTGTCCTCGATCACCTGATTGTTGGCGTCATACGTCAGGTCAGAGCCCAGCACGACGATGACGACGCGGCTGCTCCCGCTGAACTGGGCTCCAGTGACCAGGCAGGCGCCGGCATCCGGGGTCGAGCCGGTCTTGACACCGAAGATCCCGTCCTCGCCGAGAAGCTGGTTGGTGTTCTCGAGCAGTACCGACCGGGCGTCCGGCCCCGCGACCTGCATCTCGTAGGCCTGGGTATCGACGATCGTCGCCAGCAGCTCGTTGTCCAGCAGGGCCGCCGAAATAATCGCCAGGTCGCGAGCGGTGGTGTGTTGGCCCTCGGTGTCCTCGCCAGCGGGGTTCAGGATGACGGTATTGACGGCCCCGAGCTCAGCAGCCCGGGCATTGACGGCGTCGAGGAAGGTTCCAGTCGGATCATCGGTGTCCGGGTCGAGGGTCTGACCGGCGACTCGCGCCAGGGCCCGGGCGGCGTCATTTCCGGATGGCAGCATCAGCCCGTAGAGCAGCCCTTCGACGGTCACTTCGTCGCCAGTCGCGAGCTGGGCGTTCGAGAACACGGTGATGTCGACGGTGTCGTCCTCTTCGATCGTCACGACCTGCTCAAGGTCCGTCAGGATGTCGACGAGGGTGAGGCTGGTGGCAACTTTGGCGGTGCTGGCCGGGGCCCGCTCGGTATCGGCCTCATTGGCGAACAGGACCTGACCGGATTCGATGTCCCCCGCGAAGACGGCCACGGCCGACGTGTTGGGAAGACCGGGAAGCCCGTCCGGAACGGTCCAGCGCTCGGCCAGCGATGGGGTTGCAGGCTCGCCGGACGGGGAGGCATCCTGAGCGCTGACTGGCCGCGTCGGCGTGACTATCGCCGCGCTGCCGGCGGGGGCCGCGATGGCGATCGCGAGACCGGTCGCCGTGGTCGTCAGTAGCTGACGGCGGGTCGGCTTCATGGCGAGACGGCCGGGTCGTCTGTCAGTCATGCGAATCCTCAGAGCTGCGACGGCGTCATATCTGTCGAGAGGGTACCACTCCCGACCGTTCCGGCGGTTGTCGCACTCGCCGCGAAGGGACAGAATAGGGATGTATCCGATCGAGCCATTTCGGTTGACAGAGTCGGATATCCCGGTTGGCCCCCCCGAGGCGCTATCGCCCGCAGGTTGGGTGCGTCCTGGCGAGGTTGATGGTTGATGCCGACTCGTCTTCCGGTTCCGTCGCCGCTACATCGTCCACGCATGCAACCGGCGGCTGCCTTCGGGAACCGTCCCTCGACGGAGCTTGCCCTGGAAACGTCGTTTGCGACTCAGACCATTCCCGTCCCCGGTCTGGCCCTGACCATCCGGGTAGCCGCGATTGGCGACTTCCATGCCAGGGTTGACCGCGATTTCCTTTTCGGATCAGCCCTGCGACGGGTCCCGGCCCAGGCTGATCTCCTCCTGATCGCTGGCGACCTGACGGACAACGGCCGGATCGACGAGTTCGCGCTGGTCGCCGCTTACCTTGCCGGCGTGACCGTCCCGGTGGTCGCGGTCCTGGGAAATCACGATCGCCGGGGGCTCCGCCGGGTCGCCATGCGCCGGACCCTGGAGGAAGCCGGAGTCATCCTGCTTGATGGGGAGTCGGTCGTGCTGGATGTCCCGTTGCCCAGAGACGCCGCGAACGGCCCGGATGGTCCCGATCCCGGCACGGTGCCGAGCGCCCGGATCGAGATTGTCGGATTCGGTGGTTATGGTGGTGGGTTCTGGCCGGAGGAGATGGTCGAGGGACCGCCCCTGCATCGCGCAACTCAGGCCGTCGCCGTGCGAGCCCGTCGAGAAGCCGCCCGCCTCGACGCCACCCTCGCGGAGGCGACCACAGACGTCGACGCCCGGATCGTCCTTCTGCACTATTCCCCTACGTCGAGCACGCTCGGTCGGGAGCCGTCGGTGAAATACTGGATGCTGGGAAACATCGAACTGGCCCGCGTGATCGACCGGCACGACGTCGATCTGGTCGTCCACGGCCATGCCCACCTCGGCAACCCGGCCGGCCAGACCATCGGCGGCACGCCCGTCCGGAACGTCGCGACGCAGGTGATTGGCCGACCCGTCATCTACCGGCTCGTCGACGCCGACAGTCGGGTGGAAGACGAGGCGGCAACGCCAGATGCGGGTGCTCAGTGAACCGGTCCGAACGGGGACGCAACCACGGTCCACGTCGGGCAGCGTTGGAGCAGACCGAGGTCCGGCTCGATCTCATTGGCAACCCGTACGGTCCGTCGTTCACCGTCCTGGAAGCGCTTGCCGGAGCCGAAGATCTGCACCTGCCGGCTGGCGATCGTGTCAACACCCTACGGAGGCGGCTCGCGACGCAGCTCGGTGTCCCTGAGAACGCCTTGCTGCTTGCCAACGGGATCGACCGGTTGCTGCTCGACCTGTTCGTCGCCCTGCGTGGTAGAGGACCGCTCGTGGTCTTCCCGCCGACCGATCCCCTCCCGGCTCGCCTGGCCAGCGTTGCCGGACTGACGACACTGGAGTTGTACCGAACTCCACGCTTCGAGACTGGGCTGGATGCCGAGACCCTCGCTGGGCTTCCCCTGGACTGGAGTGCCTTCATCCAGAGCCCGAACGACCCCAGCGGAACGGTTCTGTCGGCGGACGAGGCCGTCTGGCTGGCCCGTTCCGCTGGGGTCGTGATCGTCGATGAGCGCCATGGCGCCTACAGTCCCCGCTCGCTCCTGCCCCTTGCCCAGGAGTTCGACAACGTGATCGTCGTGCGGACGTTCGAGACCTGGGCCGGCCTCGCTGGTCTCCCGCTCGCCTATGCGGTGATCCCCACGCGGCTCAGGACGGAATTCTCGGAGGCGACTCTGCTCACGCCGCCGGCGATGGGAGCGGTGATCGCGGCGCTGGCGACACTGGACGATCTTCCGGCGGTGATGGCAAGTGTCCGACAGGTTCGATCGGAGCGTGCCCGGCTCTACCGGATGCTACGCAAGCTGAATATGGTGAGCGTCCCGTACCCGACCTGGTCCAACTTCCTCCTCGTCCGGGCCGAGCGGACCACGGCGCCGTCCCTGACCGCGGCCGTGGCCCGGCGCGGCATCCGGGTCGCCGCGGTTGAGGACGATGCGCTTCGGGGGCAGACGATGCGGATCAGTGCCGGCCTCCCCTGCCAGACCGACCTGCTGCGCCGCGCCCTGATTGAGATCGGCGTCACACTGTGAAGACCCCCGCCAGTCACGGACGCAACCAGAAGTCTGCCTAGTGCTTGTGCAGTGTGAGGACGGCCGGGGCGCGGTCGTACATCCACAGGGTGATCGGGAGCGTGACAATGAAGACGCCGATCGCCCACGCGAACGACAACCAGACCGCACCGAGCCAAAAGCCGACCAGAACGAAGTAGAGCCCCCGGACAGCCCAGTTCAGCTGATCGGTGTGGCGGCTCGTCAGGACGGAGACGCCGTTCCGGGTCTCGATCGCCCAGTTGCGGGTCCGGGCTTTCATGGTCGTGATCTGGGGCAGTTTGTTGAACAGCATGAATGCGAGTGGGATTCCGATGATCGTGTAGACCAGCAGATAAGCACCGACAATAGCTAGCCCGCTCAGCCACCAGCCGATGCACAGGAACCAGAGTGCCCGGACGATCAACGAGGGTCCTTCGACCGGTGCCATGACAAGGGTCGGTGCCATCGCGTGGACGTTGACGTTGACGTTCATTGGCTGTGGGTAATGATTGGGTGCCGGGTAGCCACCTTGCGGTGCGGCCCACCCCGGACTCTGCCGCGCCGGGTAAGGATGAAGGTTCGGCTGCTGATTCGAGTACTGCTCAGGTGCGCCCCAGGGAGCCTTGACGTACGGTTCAGCGGGCGACGTGTGATCGCCATACGGGCCAGCCACGAAGCGGTTGTCGATCGGGGCGGGCTGCAGGGGCGGGTGGATCGCGTCGTACTTCGGAGTTGTCAAGGCCTTGTTCCTCTTGCCGGCGCTGCGGCCAACCATTCCTGCAAGGACCGGAGGCGATCTCGCTTCGCTCCAGCCGCCTCGAACCGCGAACTCGATGACACATTCCTCCAAATCAGCCGAACTGGCCGTTCTCCCTCCGGTTACCTGCCCATTCCCGTCAGTCGATCGATCGACCGCTTCAAGACCATGGTTCCAATGTTTCAGCGAAATTCCGACAACGTCTGCTGTTTCTTCTGAGGGACAGCTTCGCGGCGAACGAATCGCCACCTGAAACGGAATCCGGGTAAAGACCACGCTGGTTTCATGCGTAACGGAGGAACCGACCTCCCTGCTCCGCCGCATACAGCGCGGCTGGCAGAGGTTGACGGCGTTCTCCCCCTATCCAGCCGATTCCAGCTCCCCACCCGCGTTGCGACACGCATCTGGAATCGAGCTGCGGCGGGGGCCGGGGGGTGGGGCTGGCCGCTCGCTGGCGACTAGCCTGATGAGAACCGCTGTAGAGAGGGAACTCGGACAGGGTTCGGTCTGTACGCCAGCCCGGTGACCGTGGAGCATCCACCGGGATTCCGTATTGGCCCTCGGTGCTCAACCTCGAGATCACTGAAGGCATCACTGCACGCGAAGTCATGGCCTTCGTCAGTCGTCTGCGCGAGATGCGAAGGATGGGAGTCGGTCTGGCGATCGAGAACTTTGGAGCGGGCGTATCTGGTCTTGCGTCATCGCGTCGCTACGCCGCCGACACCGTCAAGATCGTCCGGGTATTCATCGTCGGGGCTGATATCGACCGGGACGCGGCGGCGATCGTTCGAGTGGTGCCTGGCGTAGGGCGCACGGCCTGGCCGTGACCGCCCAAGGAGCTAGTCCGAGGGAGTGCACCGGCTGCTCCACTATCTCGGCTATTCCTACCGACAGGGGGTACTCCTTAGGGCGTCTGGACACGGCGCATCGGATCACCGAGGGAATTCGGCATGAGCCCGCGCTCGGCACATCCATCCGGGTGACGTCGTCGGACTGGTCATCCTGGTTAGCCTAGGGCGAGCGTCTGGGCAGCGAAGACGTCGGTCAATCCAAGGTGGGCCAGTTCCAGTAGGGCGGCGAGCTGGGCAGGGCTGAAGGGCGTGGTCTCGGCCGTCCCCTGGATCTCGACGTAGGCGTCCCTGTCAGTCATCACGACGTTGAAATCGACGTCGGCGCCCCCGTCCTCAGAGTAGTCGAGGTCGAGCAGCGTCCGGCCCTTGACGACGCCGACGCTGATCGCGGCGACGGCGGCGGTCAACGGATCGCGCTTGATGGCCCGGCGTGTGAGCAGACCACGGCAGGCCAGCGCCAGGGCCACGTACCCACCGGTAATCGAGGCGCAGCGGGTCCCGGCGTCAGCCTGGAGGACGTCGCAGTCGATCGTCACCATTCGCTCGCCAAGGGCGCTGAGGTCGGTCACAGCCCGGAGTGACCTGCCGATCAGCCGCTGGATCTCGACGGTTCGTCCGCCGGGCTTGCCGTTCTCGACTTCGCGTTTCGTGCGCTCCTTCGTGGCCCGGGGGAGCATCGCGTACTCAGCCGTGACCCAGCCGCGGCCCTTCCCCTGCATCCAGCGGGGTACGCGCTCCTCGATCGTCGCCGTGACAATGACGCGGGTGTTGCCCTGCTCGATCAGGCACGAGCCCTCGCCGTAGCCGAACGTGTTGGGGGTGATCTTCAGGGGCCGGAGTTGCTCGGCCGTTCTCCCGTCGTTGCGCTGGAACGGGAGCGTCAGGTCCGGGTCGGCGAGGTAGAACGCGTCGCGCATATGGCTATTCCTCGTAAATATCAGGCGTCGATTCTGAGTGCGACAGCCTCAAGAATGTTATAGGGCGGGTCTCACGACCGCAGCCTCAGTGATCAGGTCTCCTCGACTTGGGAAGGGCCGTCGTTCTTCTCATCATCTTCCACCGTCATCGTCCGGGAGTAGATTTCCTCGATCCGCTTCATCCGCTGCCGCAGCTCGACCTCGTAACCGCGATCTTTCGGCTGGTAGTAGATGTGGCCGGCGACGTTGTCGGGCAGGTTTTGCTGCCCGATGATGCCGTCCTCGAAGTCGTGGGCATATCTGTAGCCATCGCCGTACCCGAGTGTCTTCATGAGTTTCGTCGGGGCATTGCGCAGGTGCATCGGGACGGGCTCGTTGCGCGTCGACTCGACGTCAGCGACCGCCAGCTTGTACCCACGGTAGACGGCGTTGCTCTTCGGCGACAGCGCGAGGTAGACGACGAGCTCGGCCAGTGCCAGTGCGCCTTCCGGCATCCCGATGAAGTGGACGGCCTGCTGGGTGGCGACCGCCAGGGTCAGCGCCTGCGGGTCGGCCAGCCCGACATCCTCCGAGGCGAACCGGACCAGGCGGCGAACGACGTAGAGCGGGTCGTCACCACGCTCCAGCATCCGGGCCAGCCAGTAGAGCGCGGCGTTCGGGTCGCTGCCGCGCAGGGTCTTGTGAAGGGCCGAGATCGAATCGAAGTGATCGTCGCCGGACTTGTCATAGGTCCCGGCCCGGCGCTGCGCGGCTTCCGCGACGAGATCGAGGGAAACGACTCGCTGGCCCTCTGGCTCCTTCAAAACACCTGTCGACGCGAATTCCAGTGTGTTGAGGGCGAACCGGGCATCACCATTGGCGAGGTTCGCCAGCGCTTCCATGACGTCCGGCTCGACCGTGATCCTGTCCCGGCCCAGACCGCGCTCGTCGTCCGCGAGCGCCCGCCGCATGATCTCGACGATATCCTGATCCTCAAGGGCGCGGAGGACCACGACCCGAGAGCGGGAGAGGAGGGCACTGTTGACCTCGAATGACGGGTTCTCGGTCGTCGCGCCGATCAGGATGACCGTGCCGTCCTCCACGTACGGCAGGATCGCGTCCTGCTGCGCCTTGTTGAACCGGTGGATCTCGTCGATGAACAGGACCGTCCGCTGGTTGTGCATCCCGAGGCGATCTCGTGCCTCCGCGACTGCCTTGCGCAGGTCAGCGACGCCGGCCGAGACGGCGCTCTGAGCGACGAAGTGCGCCCGGGTGGTCGTCGCGATGATTCTCGCGATCGTGGTCTTGCCCGTCCCCGGCGGGCCCCAAAGGATGAGGGAGGCCAGCCGGTCGGACTCGATCGCCTTCCGGAGCAGCGTGCCCGGACCAAGGACCTGCGCCTGCCCGACGACCTCGTCCAGGGTGCGGGGACGCATTCGGGTCGAGAGCGGGGCGGATCGGGAAAGGGTAGCGGCCCGAGAGGCGTCGAACAGACTTGGAGAACGCGAGTCTCCGGCGCCAGGAGTCCCGGCGTTACTCATCGCCGAGTGACGCCGCCAGCTCGGCGAGCCGGGCTTCGATCTGCTCGACACTGCTCATCTTCAGGGCGCTGAGCTCCGCGATCACCTCGACCGTCGTCGGGCTAACCAGGGCCAGTTCCACGTCGAGACGCGTCGATGCTCCCAGGTCGCTCATCACCTCGAGGAGTTCCTCGAGCCGGTCCATCTCGAGCAACACCTCGTAGGACGCGTCACTGACCGGACCACCGCCGAAATCGCCCTCGGCCTCGCTCGCGTAAATGATCAGTTCGGTGACCGGTTCGTGGCGCCCGTTATCGCTCATCAGGGCTGCTCCTCTCGTCCTGCTCATGCTACCCGCCTGGGCAGAAGGGTCAAAGGCTGAAGACGGCGATCGCCGCCAGCGCGACCGTCCCGAGACCCCCATAGAAGGCGACGTCGCGCGGCCTGATGTCGTCCTGCTGGCTATACGCGAGGAGGATGCCGGCGACGATGTAGAAGCAGACCAGGAGCGCGATCCCACCGGTCCAGTTCCAGGTCAACCACCAGTTGACAGCAACCGCGAACTGCCCCATGACCAGTGCGCCAAGGCTGGCATATCCCAGACGCCGACCGGCGGAGATGTCGGCTCGCTGGAGCGTCTCGAGGATCAACATCCCGGAGACGACGAGGACGAGCCCGGCGCTTAGCCACTCCGGCAGCTTGTTGAGATAGATCATCGAGAGCGCGACGAAGGCGATCAGATGAATGACGGTCCCGTGCAGGAGCGACGCGACACGGCTGGCGCTGTCTGTCAGGTCATCAAGGAGGTCGCGGGAGACGAGAGCGACGAAGATGCTGACCGAGGTCAGGAGCGGCCCAATGACCAGCGCCCAGACATTGTGGTAGGTGGCGATCAACAGAACCGCGGCGAAGGTCGCCGTCGCCGCAATCAGCCAGGCGGTGTAGGTCTCTGTCCGCTCGCGCGTCTGCCCCACGGACGCGGACCCCACCCGAGCGGCGAGTTCGGCGAACAGGGCACCCGCCGCGGCGAGCAGGATCACCACCACCGCCGCGATCCAGAACACCAGGCCGGTTGCCCGCAACAGCGGCATCTCCTCGCCGGCGTCGACCGCGGACATCTGGGCAAGGACTCCGAGACCAAGGACCAGCAGGCCCGACCCGAGACTGACGACGACGCCCGAGACCGACTGGGACTGGACACTGGAGCGTGGGCGGGAAGTGATCGGATCATCGCTGGCAAGATGATCGACTCGGCCAGCGGTGCCGCGGGCTGGTGCGGGCGCGGCGGGGGCCGGACGACTACCGTACATCTCCGAGGCCGGGACCGGTGAGGGGACGCCAGAAATGTCGGTCTGCGGCACCGTCCGGCCGGGTGATGGGGCCGTACGCTGGGGCCTGCTCTGGTCGTCCTGCACGAGACCGCTCCTCATAATGACCGGTCGGGTCGTTGCCCTTGACCCCGCCGCTAATCAACGCACTGTACACAACAATGTCCTGATCGCCTAATAACCAGGTGTCTCTACGATCTCAGCCCAGACCGATTGAAGATCCGGCTCGGGGATCGCTCCGTGTCGGAAGACGATGAGCTCGTCACCGGCTCGCCCGACCACGGTCGATGCGATAGCCAACCCGGCTGGCCCACCATCGAGGACCCAGTGCAGGCCAGATGAACTCAGGTCGCGGACCACGCTCGTCGCATCCGTGAGCGGCGCGGCCCCAGACCGATTGGCGCTCGTGACAGCCAGTGCCCCGTGGGTACGGCCCAGGAGCGTACGGGCGACCACGTTGTCCGGCACCCGGATCCCGACCGTCCCGTCGGTGGCCACGACAACCGGTGGGAGGCTTGACCGGGCGGACAAGGCGACGGTCAGACCACCTGGCCAGAACCGATCGGCCAGGCTCAAAAGCTGATCGACAGCCCAATCCATGTCGGTGCCTTTACGAACGAGAAGTCGGGCCGCCACCCCATCTGAAGCAAGGACAGGCAGGGTCTGAGCCCGGTCGCGCCCTTTGATCCTGAAGATCGCTTGTAGCGCGGAGGCAGAGTCAAGCGCCGCAGCCAGCCCATAGACCGTATCCGTCGGGATGGCGACGACTTCGCCGGCCCGGAGCAGCGAGGCCGTCTCGGTGATCGCCTGTTCGCCAGTCGCGATGGGAGCGCCGTCGTGAAGGAGCCGGGCGCTGTCGACCGGGTTCGCCGGGTTGACCATCGTCTAGAGGCTCGATTTGAGCTGCGCTGCCAGCGCCGGGGTAATTCCGTCCACCGTGACGAGGTCTGCCTCGCTGGCCTCACGAATACCTTTGACCGAGCCGAATCGCTTGATGAGCGCTTTCTTCCGGGTTGGACCGATTCCCGGCACCCCGTCGAGGCTTGACACGATCGCCGCCTTGCTTCGCGTCTGCTGATGGAACGTGATCGCGAAGCGGTGGGCTTCGTCCCGGATTCGCTGGATCAGGTACAGGGCCTGGCTGTCACGGGGCAACAGGATCGGATCGGGGCGACCCGGCAGGAACAGCTCCTCGTTCTCCTTGGCGAGCCCGGAAATCGCCTGACCGGTCCAGCCGACGGACTCCAGCGCCGCGATCGCGGAGCTGAGCTGGCCCTTGCCGCCGTCGACGATGACGAGGTCGGGCAGCTTGGTCCACTTTCCGTCGTCGGGTTTGTCCGGATCTCGCTTCTCTCCGTCCTCGTTCACGCCGGACGCTCGACGGAAACGACGCTGGATGACCTCGCTCATGCTGGCGAAGTCGTCCGACCCCTCGACCGTCTTGATCGTGAAGCGGCGGTACTCGCGTTTGGCCGGCTTGCCGTCCTCGAAGACGACCATGCTGGCAACGGTATTGGTTCCCTGAAGGGTGCTGATGTCGAAGCACTCGATCCGGCGAGGCATCCGCGGCAGGTCCAGCGCCTCGGCCAGCTCGGTCAGGGCGGCAGTCGTCTTCATCTCGTCGGAAAGGAACTTCAGCCGGCTCTGCTCGAGGTTCTCGTAGGCGCTCTTGGAGACCATCTCGATCAGCTGCTTGCGGTCACCCCGCTGCGGGACGACGATCTCCACCTTGCCACCGCGCCGCTCCCGGAGCCACGGCGCGATGATCTCCTCCTCGGAGGAGGGCAACCGGTGCTCCAGCAGCAGCAGGGGTGGGACGATCGCCGCGTCGATGTAGAACTGCGACACGAAGCTGGAGAGGATCTCGTTCGGCTGATCCTCAAGCGTCGAGCGGACAGCGAAGAACTCGCTCCCGAGCATCTTGCCGTTGCGCAGGAACCCGGCCTGAACACCCGCGTCTCCACCCGGACCCTGCGCCACGGCGAGGATGTCGGCATTCAGACCGTTGGGGCTCACGATCTTCTGGCGTTCCAGCACATGATTGACGGCCCCGATCCGGTCCCGCAGCTCGGCGGCCCGCTCGAAGTTCCAGGCGTCCGAGGCCTGCTGCATCTCGTCCTCCAGCGGAGCGAGGATCTCGTCGCCGCGACCTGAGAGGAACAGGGACGCGCTATCGACTGATTTCATGTAGACCGGACGCTCGACGGCACTGATGCAGGGCGCGGTGCACTGGTGCATGTGGTAGTAGAGGCAGAGGTCGTCGTTGCCGGTGATCTTCTTGTCGCACTTCCGGTAGGTGAACAGCCGGTTGAGCAGATGCAGCGTCTTGTGCATCTGCCCGGCCGAGGTATACGGGCCGTAGTACCGGCCACCGTCGTCGACGACGCGCCGGGTGATGATGACCCGCGGCCACTCTTCGTTGGTGATCTTGAGGTACGGGTAGGTCTTGCTGTCCTTGAGGAGGATGTTGTACTTCGGTTGATACTTCTTGATCAGCTCGTTCTCGAGGATCAGCGCTTCCGCGGCAGTATCGGTCCGGATAACGTCGAAGTCAACGATGTGCCGGACGAGTTCGCGGGTCTTCGGGTCCTTGCCGCGCTCGGACTGGAAGTACGAGCGGACGCGGTGGCGCAGCGCGGCGGCCTTGCCGACGTAGATGATCGCGCCGGTATCATCCTTCATCAGGTAGACGCCGGGCGCGACCGCGAGGGCGGCGAGCCGGCTGGAAAAATCGGGTTTGGGGATCACTGCAGGGTCGATGCTCACGATCTAAGTATAGCTGGTACCCATGTCTTGAACCCGCTGGGTGATCGGTCAGCCGTCCTCCGGACTCCCCTCTAACTCGGGGTGGCTCCGTGGTTTCCCCGGGAAGCCATGAAGCGGTTGCCGACCGCTCGACACTACCCGGTCAAGGAACGAGTGTTCCGGCACCGGCGCACCAGTCCAAGCACCGTGCCTCCAACGGCGACGACGACAAAAAGGGCCAGCGAGACGATGGTGATCGTCCACATCACATCGGGGTAGTGCCGAATCATCCAGGTGTAGAACAGCGACTGCGGGATGATGCCCACGATCGTCGCAAGGAGGAAGGTTCGAAACCGGATGTCGAGCAGGCCCGGGCCGTAGGACACACCGTCGAAGGCGGCGCCGGGAACGAGCCGGAGCAGCAGGATGCTGTAGGCGCCCCAGCGACCGAATCCCCGGTCGAGTGATTGCAGGCCGAATCGTCCGACCAGTGCTTCGACCGGTCCGCGGCCGACGATCCGCGCGATCCCGAAGCAGACGATCGCGGCGAGGGTCTGCCCGACGACACTGAGCACCGTCCCCCAGAACGTGCCGAAGGCGATCCCATTAGCGAAGACGACGAGCGAGCCGGGGATTGGGGCGACGATCGCCTGTCCGATCATGAGCCCGAGGGAGATCACCGGTCCCCAGATGCCGAAGGAGCGCAGGTAGCCGCCGATCTCCTGCTGGTCGCCCGAGCTCAGGACCGACCAGCCGTGCTGAATTTCGGCCTGAAGCTGGGGGATGAGCGAGTAGGCCAGCATGCTGGCGGCGGCGATCATAATGGACGCCCAAGCCTGCACACGACGATCGCTCGCGAACCTGACGGTGCGGTCGATCCAGCGTGCATGATGACGTCGGTCGATCACGGTGCCGTTAGGATGGGGTAGGAGGTGATTGTTGGGCTGGGACATCATGGTCCGGCGTCCTTTCCTATGAGGCGTCGACAGAATTGATGACGTCTTCAAGGTAGGCTCCGGTCCTCTTGCCAGCGTCGTCTCGCTGGACCGTTCCGCCGGCCCGTCACCCGTCCAGCCGCAGTAGTCCTCTCTGCGGGTCACGCCTCGCCAAGTGGAAACCGCAACGTGAACGGAGAACCGGAGCCGGTCCCGTCCGGTCGGTGTCTCTATCCCCGGACACAGAACGGATCCGGCCCAGGGCGGGAACCCCGGGCCGGATCCGTTCTGAATCATTTTGGGGAGACAGGCGACTGATCGCTGAGCCGCCCGGACCCGTCTACGCGTCGCGCCGCTTGAGCAGCACCGCTGCGATGGCGAGGAACCCGGCGACCCACCCTGCCAGGACGATTGCGCCCATCAGGGGGGACAGGAGATCAGGACTCGAGTCGATCGTCGTAAGGGCCGAGCCGGCATTCGAGGGCAGGTACTTCAGGATTGTCTCCTGTGCCGACGCCGGAAGCAGGAATCCAAGGAGCTGAGGCGCGAGCAGGAGCAGGACGAAGATGACGCCGATCGCGCTGGCGGCCTGGCGAAGGATGGTACCCAGACCGAGACCTAGCAGAGCGACGGCGGTCAGATAGCCGGCGGAGCCGATGACGACCCGCAGCACACCGTCATCCGTCAGGCTGGCGCTCTCGCCGCCAATCAGGGCCTGCCCAAGGAAGAACGCCGCAAACATGGTTGGCAGGGCAACCGCGAAGGTGACGCCGGCAACGACGAGGGCCTTGCCCCAAAGGACCGGGAGCCGCTTCGGGACCGAGGCGAACGTGGAGCGGATCATGCCATTGGCGAACTCACTTGTGATGGCGAGCACACCGACGATGCCGATGACGATCTGGGCCAGCACATTCCCGCTCAGGCCGGCGGTGATCGGGTTGCCGAAGGCGTCAGCTTCAGCGTTCGCCGCGCTGTACGTCGCGGAGGCAAACGCGCCGAAGGCCAGGATGCCCAGGGCGGTGACGATCAGGGTCAGCCAGTTCGACTGGAGACTTCGGAACTTCACCCATTCCGAGCGGATGACCCGTGGGAACGTGACCCTGAGGTCCGCGGGGTCGAGGCGCCTGGAGGTTCCGGGCTTCGTCTCGACGGTCGATGGCGATTGGACGTTTCGCTGAAGGATGGCGGTGGCCATGGGGATACTCCTCTGAGCCTCGGCGTCGCCGGGCTGGTATTTGGTCAGGCGGCGACAGCGGTCGGCTGGTATTCGACCGAGTCATGGGTGAGAGCCAGGAAGGCATCCTCGAGGGATGCCTCGCGGGGGACGAGGGCGTGGAGCGGGATGCCATGTGCGAAGGCCTTGTCTCCGATCGCCGCGGCCGGCAAACCCGCGACCCTGAGCGTGTTGGCGTCATCAGTGGAGTCGATCGAGACGCCCTCCCCGAGAAGAATCCCGGTCAGGTCCCGGGGGTAGGGGGTGGTCACGTCGACGGTGCCATCGTTGCCAGACTGGCGAAACTCATCGACGGTCATGTCCGCGATCAGCTTCCCACGGCCGATGATGATCAGATGCTCGGCCATCAGGCCCATCTCGGAGATGAGGTGGGACGAGACGAAGACCGTCCGGCCCTCGTCGGCCAGACCCTTGAGCAAGTGCCGGATCCAGAGGATTCCCTCGGGGTCCAACCCATTGACCGGCTCATCCAGGATGACCGTGTCGGGGTCTCCGAGCAGCGCCGCGGCGATTCCGAGCCGCTGGCCCATGCCGAGGGAGAACGAGCCGGCGCGTTTCTTCGCGACCGACGTCAGGCCGACCAGGTCGATCACCTCGCGGACGCGACGGTCGGGAATCCCGGTCGTGGCCGCCAGGGTCGCCAGGTGATCGTGGGCCGAGCGTCCAGGGTGGATCGCCTTCGCCTCGATCAGGGCGCCGACCTCGTGCATGGGCGCCCGGTGGTCGATCAGAGATCGGCCATTGACAGTAGCGGTCCCGTCCGTTGGGCGGTCGAGCCCCATGATGACGCGCATCGTGGTGGACTTGCCCGAGCCGTTCGGGCCGAGGAAGCCGGTGACAATCCCGGGCTGGACGCTGAAGCTGAGCGAATCGACGGCGACCTTTTCTCCGTAGCGCTTGGTGATGGAGTCAACGATGATCACGACGGTTGTCCTTTCCTGTGAGACGCCAGTGCATTGGCGATGTCTTCAGGTTAGGTTCATCCGTCGGTGACGTCGTCGTCCCATCGGAGTGTTCCGTCGAGCCGCTACTCGTCTGGTCGCAGTAGCCGGGCCTGATACGCGAAGACGACGAGCTGCGCCCGGTCGTGAGCGTCGAGCTTCACCATCGCCCGATTGACATGCGTCTTCACGGTGAACGACGAGATCGAGAGTGCTTCGCCGATCTGTTCGTTCGATAGTCCCCGGCCCACCAGGGGCAGGATCTCGCGCTCCCGCTCGGTCAGCCCAGCGACGGCCTCCGCGTAGCGAGCAGCCGCTTCCGAGGCTCCGATCGCCGGTTGGTGCTGGGCGAGGAACCGTTCGATCAGCGACCGGGTGGCCTTTGGCGAGAGGAGCGACTCCCCACCGGCCACTGTTCTGATCGCATTGATGATCTCGTCAGGGCTCGCGCCTTTGCCAAGGAACCCGCTGGCCCCGGCGTGGAGCGCCGTCGCCACGTTGTCGTCCGTCTCGAACGTCGTCAGGATGATGATTCTTACCCCTGCCATGTTCTCGTCGGCCCGGATCAGCCGCGTCGCCTCGATGCCGTCCAGGCCAGGCATCCGGATGTCCATCAGGACGACGTCCGCCCGTTCGCCATAGGCGCGGCGGACGGCGGCGTTGCCATCCGCGACATCGCCGACGACGAGCAGATCGTCCTCGAGCTCGAGGACGCCGCGCAGGCCGGCCCGAATGAGCGGCTGGTCGTCAGCGATCAGGACCCGAATCATGGTGTCTGCTCCATCTCGGCCGGCCGCGCCGGGGAATAGGGGATGACCGCCCGAACGACGAATTGCCCGTTGGGCTGCCGGTGGGCGGTGATGCGTCCGCCGACCGAGCCGACCCGCTCGTGCAAACCGATCACACCATACCCGGTGCCGATGACAGTCGTCTCGTTGCCCTCGACATCAATGCGGACCGGGTTGGCGACCGTGATGTCCAGTCCGTCGACCTCATAGGAGATCGTGAGATGCGTCTCTCCGGGAACGCCGTGCTTCGTGGCGTTGGTCAGCGCTTCCTGAATGACCCGGTAGGCCGTGAGCTCGGAGGCGGCGTCGAGTGGAACGGCCTTGCCGCGGATCGACCAGTGAATGCGGTCGTCGGCGTTGGCGTACGACTGGATCAGGTCGCTGACCTGGGCCAGCCCGGGGGCGGGCTCGCGTTGGTCGGTATCCTCTGTGACGCGAAGGAGCCGGAGCACAGCCGAGAGGTCGTCGAGTGCCGACCGGGCGGCCTCGCTGACCCGGTCGATCGCGCTGGCGGCGGTCCCGAATGCGTCGCGCGACATCGCCCGCGACGCCAGACCGGCCTGAATGTTCACCACGGCGATGTGGTGGGCGACGATGTCATGCAGCTCCTGGGCGATCCGTAGGCGCTCCTCCGCCACGCGCGTTCGTGCCATTTGCTCACGCGTCTCCTCGGCCCGCTGGGCTCGGTCCTCCAGCACCTGGACGTAGTTCCGGCGGCTGCGAACGGCGTCACCGACCGCGGCGGCCAGCGCGATCCACACCATGACAGTGACGCCCGCGTTGTAGGCTTCTTCGCCCTCGCTCGTCCACACGATCAAACCAACGACCGTGATGCCTGTGACGGCCGTGGCGATGGCCGTAGTTCGTCTCGGCCACCGGCTGGCGACCGTGTACAGCGCCATCGCGGCGCCAGCGGCGAACGCCACCGTGTGCGCGCCCGTGACCAGGACCGGGATCGCCAAGCCCAGCACCACGCCGAGCACCACCCGTGGGTACCGCCGGCGAAGGACGAGAGCGGCCGCGATGACGCTCGAGACGAGCACCGTCGGGATGACCGGGATGTCCTCACCCTCGTCGTGGAACGGGGGAATGAACGGCAGGGCGGCGACGATCAACGCGATGCCGATGTCCAGCACAGCCTGTATGCGCGAACCTCGGATCGGCCGCTTCATGGCTCCTCGCTTTCTGCTGGGGCCGTGCAGGACGATGACCGAACCCCTTGACCCACCGCACATATGGTCGCGATCCAGCGTCTTCGACGTGCCGTCCCCGCGATGAGCCCTGTCATAAGCGGTCGACAGAGCCACTGGCGTAATTCTCGGGCCGTCTCCGTCCCGGTATCGCGTCGCCGGTGACCCGGGAGTCAGCGTTGAAGACTAGACCTCGGCGAAGAGGATCGCGACCGGCGACGGAACCTCGACCGGATCGCCGATCTGGTTGAGCGTTCCGGTCTCCGGGTCGCGCCGAAAGACGATGATGGTGCCGGTGGTCTGGTTGGCGGCCAGCAGCCAGGCGCCGGTCGGGTCGAGGGCAAAATTGCGCGGGTTCTCGCCGCCGGTTGGCTGGTGCCCGACCAGCGTCAGGTCGCCGTCCTCAGCGACGGCGTAGATCGCGATGCTGTCGTGGCCCCGGTTGGAGCCGTAGAGATGCAGACCGTCCGGGGGCATCGCGATCTGAGCCGTCGTGTTCACGCCCGAGAAGTCGTCAGGCAGGGTCGAGATCGTCTGCCGCTCGGTCAGTCCGCCATCGGCGAACGCGTAACTGGTGATCGTGTTGCTCAGTTCGTTGATCACATAGACCATCGAACCATCGGGGGAGTAGGCGAGGTGTCGCGGGCCAGCCCCGGGCGCGGCGTGGGCGACCGCGGTGTCGGATGAACCGGGGTTGAGCCGGCCGGTGTCCGTGTCGAGCTCATAGACCGTGATCGTGTCCAGGCCGAGATCGGTCGCGAGGACGTGCCGTCCGTCCGGTGCCGGTGCAACGATGTGCGCGTGAGGACGGTCCTGACGGTCCGGATCGTAGCCAGAGCCGGTGAACGTGATAACGTCGCTGGATGGCTGCACGTGCCCGTCTTCGCCGATCGGGTAGACCGCCAGCGTCCCGTCGCCGTAGTTGGCCACCATCGCGTAGCGACCGGGCTTGTCGATGCTGATGTAGCAGGGGGACGAGCCGTGGCTGGTCTCCTGATTCAATTCGTGGAGGCCGCCGGAGTTGAGATCCCGGTGGAAGGCCGAGACGATCCCCGGGTCGGACTCGTTGGCGGAGAAGACGAACCGGTTGGTCGGGTCGATGGCGAGGAACGACGGGTTGGCTGCTCCCATGACCGTCTCGGTCAGGGTGAGCGCACCGCTCTCCGGGTCGAACCGGTAGACGTAGATGCCATCGCCCTTGCCTGCTCCGGTGTAGGTACCGACATACACGAACATCTGATTCTCCATGTGCTGGGGCATTTGCCGCCCATTCGGATCATGCGAGCGCCGCAACCGATCCGTCTCCTGACGGTAACATGGTCGCAGGTGCCGCACCGAACAGGCCAGCCCAGAGGAGCCGGGTTGCCCATCCAGGCGCCGGTCCCCAGCCCTCAGCCAGCCGGGCGAGACGATTCATGACCAAAGCAGGATCGCCATACGCAAGCCGGGCGGCGCGAAGCAGCGCCACGTCGCCGGCTGGCCAGACGGACTCGTCGGCGATGCCCCAGAGCAGGGTCGAGCGGGCAGTCCACGGTCCAACCAGCGGTAGCTCGCGCAGCAGGGCGATGCGCTCGTCGCTGCTGGCCGTAGCCCAATCGAGCCGGTCGTTCGGCAATCGACCATCCAACGCGCGGTGGGCGATGGTGACGAGCGCTTCCGCCCGGCGCCAGGTCACGCCGCTGCTCCGGACCTGCTCGACCGTCGCGCCGGCGAGGCGCCCGGCGGTCGGGAGGGGCCAGAACGAGCGGCCAGCGATTTCGACCGGCTCGGCGAGGAGAGCGGCGAGCCGGCGCTGGGTGGTCGCGGCCGACGCCACCGAGATGCTCTGCCCGATGATGCTCGTCACTAACCCGAGGTAGACGGACCCGTGAGCGAACGGGCGCAGGCCGCCGAACTGCCCGGCCAGCCCGGCGATCACCGGGTCATCCCAGACTGGGAGGTCCCGGTCAACGCTTAGGAGCGGCAGGATCGCCTCACCAGAGTCTGGCGCCGGTGAGGCGACTACGAGGGTGTCTGGTGCTTCTCCTGTCCAGACGACGACCGGCACGGCGGAACCGATCCGGTCAGTTCCGACCCGGATCAGACATCCGTCCCGCCAGTCGAGGTCGGGCCAGCGACCCGACGCCCAGGCAACCGGTGCGCAGGTCTCGGCCAGCGAGAACCCGGCACCGGTTGCAACCTCAACCATCGCCCAATGGGCCGGAAGCCACGGTGGGGCTGAACGCCTGTTGGTGGTCACCGGCGAATCTCGGCCAGCGCGGCATCGAGGACCGCATCTTCATCGGAGAGGACTGATGCAGCCGTGACCGGAACATCGAGGGTCGGCGGAACCCCCTGACCTTCCAGCCAGATCGTATCCCCGTGCATGAAGCGGCCGAGCGGCGCCTGGAATATGCCTCCGGATGGCAGCACCCAGAAGGCCACGATCGCGACGACGCCCCCGGTCGGTTCCGATCCGGCGACGATGGTGGCGGGGTTGGCGGCGAGCGCGGCCGCGAGAACCTCGCAGGCCAAGACGCAGCCGGAGTCGATCAGAACCGCAACGTTTCCGCGCCAGAGGGCATTATTCGGTCGGGCGATCAGTTTCCCGGAGAGCCCCCAGACACCGCCGTCGGTTGCAATGCTGAGGTCGGCGAGATTGACGGGCTGGGCGATGAACGAGCTTGCGAGGTAGACCGCGACGGCCAGGATGCCACCGGGGTTTCCACGCAGATCGAGCACGAGGGATTCGGCGCCAGCCGCCTGCATCCGGACAATCGCGTTGTCCCACCCTTCGACGACAAGAGATGGCGTCGCGGCGAAGGTACTGACCCGAATGTAACCTGTCCGCGGATTGAGCAGGCCCGACTCGACCGGCGAGTGAACCCGCTGTGCGACGCTGGCCGGATCGCGGCTGAGTAACCGGTCGACACTTTCGGCGTCCTCGGTCCGGGTCAGTGTCAGCGTCCGGGCCGAGATCTCGCCCTCAGCACGGACGGCGACGGCAACCTCTGAACCGATCGGCCCAAGCTGCAGGAGCTCGAGCTGCTGCTCGGCCCGGGCCGGTTCAGTCGACACTGGCTGGACCGTCATGGTCGCGGCCAGCGCCTCGACCGGTGTCTGACCGGCCCAGAGCGCGACGATCGCTCCGGGCCGGATGCCAGCCAGGTCGGCCGGTGAGTCAGCCAAGACGTCGGTGACGATGACCTGGTTGCGATCGGTCCGGGCCAGACGCATGCCGATCGAGCCGCCGAACTGATCACGGAGCACGCTCAGGCTCGGCGCGACGGCGAGATGGCCGTCACCGATCTCGACCGACATCCGCATCAGGGAGCCGGTGTAGGCGTCCACGTCGGCCGCCGCCTCGGCCGCGACGATGTCAGGCCGGTAGGTGGTGACGATCCCGTCCCAGTCGATCCCCTTAAGCTCAGTGAACGGGTAGCCGGCCCGGAGGTCCTCGACTAGCTGGTCGAATGACGCGACATAACCAAGCGTCGAGAGGTCGCGTGTGCCACCGAAGCCGGAGATAATCGAGAGATCGGCGGTCTGGTCACGGATTCGGGTGAATGGTGTCGACTCTAGATCGAGCATCGTCCAGCCCGACTCGACGCCCGTCGTTGGATCGTCCTGGGTGAGGAGAAGTCCGTCCACCCCGACGCCAGATGGGAACTGCTGGTCGGTCCCGTCAGCCCAGATCAGCAGTTTGCCGCCTGTGATCTCGTACTTTCCCGTCGCGAGCCGGAGGGACGAGTAGCCCGTGGGCCAGGCGGAGTACTCCCAGGAGTCGAGGAACTGCGAGCCCCCCAGATCGGCATGGACATTGACCGAGAACACCTGGACGCCCTCGGTCGTCGTGGTCCCGAAGGCGTGCGGTTCACCCTGTGGACGTGCCGGGAGCCCGAGATCGAAGACGGGCTGGCCCGCGACCGCCGACAGCGGAGTAATCACCTGCCCTCGTGGGTCCAAAGGGTCGGTCAGATCACGGTCGATGAAGGCGGTCAGATCGGTCAGGGCCGCGAACGGGGCGGCATCACTCCCGAGTCCGACATCGGATCCCACGGTGCCGTGAATCGTCTCGACCCCTCGCGTTGACACCGGAGAGGGAGTTCCGGCGGGCTCCCGCGCGCCAGCCCACGAACCTGGCATCGCGAGCAGGACGACCAGGATCAGGAGCATTGCCCGTACCCGTCGACCCGGTCCAGGACGCTCGTGACGAGGAAGAGGCCGTTCGCGTCGGAGACTCGTCACCAGGGGGCTGTCCTCTCGTACCAGGTCAGATTGCCGACGATGGTAGCAGCCCGGCAGACCAATGAGCGTTCACATTGGATCGGGAAGGCCCTACAGGTTGCGTGACGTGATGCCAGTCCACGGACCCAATACCGTTGGGTGAGTGGTACCATCCGGCAACCACGCGCGGCTGACTCGATGATCTGGGCGAGCTGAGGGCGATCCCCCTTCGCCCGGTCGGTTGTAACGCCCGATCGTAGATGCCGACTGACCAATCTGATGTGAGGATACTCAAGCACATGGCCAACGACAGGAACGTTGACCGGACGAACGCCGCACCTCGGATGGGAACTGACAAGCCGAAAGGCATGGCTGACGACCGCCGCGCCCGGCGGGAGCAGCTCGTTCAGGAGCGCCGCAAGGACCGCGTCACGATCAAGGAGCGGCAGAAGCGCCAGCGCCTGATCAACTTCGGCGCAATCGGTGTGACCGCTCTTGCGCTGCTTGTGCTGATCGCGTTCGTCGGCACGAACTGGTGGAATGATCGCAAGGGGAATGAGGCGCTGGCGGGCGTAATGACCTATGAGTACGCTCCGTCTCAGCACCAGGATGGTGAGCTGACCTACGCCGAATCGCCTCCGGTCGGCGGCCCTCACAACAATGCCTGGCAGAACTGTGGCTATTACGGCGCGCCGGTTCCGAACTGGAACGCGGTCCACTCGCTCGAGCACGGCGCGGTCTGGATCACGTACTCGCCAGACCTGCCACAGGACCAGATCGACCAGTTGCGAGATCGAGCCGAGTCGCAGGACTACATTCTCGTTAGCCCGTATCCTGGACTGACGTCTCCAGTCGTTGCGACATCCTGGAACCACCAACTCGCGCTTACTGGCGCTGACGACCCGGGGCTCGTTGCCTACATCGAGGAATATCGGATCAACCAGGAGTTCACCCCGGAGCTTGGTGCAAGCTGCTCTGGAGCCAACACCGGTACCCTCCCCTTCTAGTCCCAGATCTTATGGGAGTGGCCGACCATCGAGGGTGATGGTCGGCCACTCCCGTTTTCGGAGCGAACGCCCATGACCGATCAGCATTCCGTTCAACCCTCTCTCATTGACGGGCAGCGTCGGTCGATCGTCTGGCCGATCGCCTCAGTCATGCTGGCCATCGTCGTAGTCCTCGCCTCGGCTGGAGCCGTCATGGCGCTTCGGGGCGACGATCCGGGTGGTGATTCGGTCGAAGCCGGGTTCCTGCGTGACATGGTCACCCACCACGGCCAGGCGGTCGAGATGTCGCTGATCGTCTATCGCCGGACGCCCAGCGAGGACATGGTCACCATGACGTACGACATGGCGACCACCCAGCAGTCCCAGATCGGGATGATGATCGCGACACTCGACCTGTGGGATCTTTCCCAGACGGGCTCTGAGCCAGCGATGAGCTGGATGGGGCACCCGACGACCGGGCTGATGCCGGGCATGGCAGCATCCGAGCAGGTCGAGTCACTGCGGACGTTGCCACCCGATCAGGCGGACGTTCTGCTCCTGCAAGTGATGATCGTCCACCATCGCGCTGGCGTGGACATGGCGAATGCGCTGCTGGAGCGGTCGGATAACGATGATGCCCGCCGGCTCGCGGTGGCGTTCTCCCGGTCGCAGGAGACCGAGATCGCGAATATGAACGCCATGCTGGTGGATCGGGGCCAGGCGCCGATCAATGGGAGTTCCGTCCCGGCGATGTCCGGGATGGACGGAATGGACACGACACCAGCCGTCACGCCCGGGCACTCGGGACACGGCGGCTGAGCGGGTTGGTAGACGTGGTGATCGGGTGGAGACTGATGGCGGAGCAGACCTCCCCCCATCGAGAGCGGGTACGTCACACGAAACCCGCTGCAAGGGTCAATCTTCGACGATTCAACCAGAGTTAGACGTCGGGCCACTCCAGCATCCAGCCGCCGTCGACGAAGACGGTGCTGCCAGTGACGTAACTTGCCTGGTCACTGACCATGAAGACGACCGTGTTGGCGATGTCCACCGGCAGGCCAGCCCGGCGGGCGGGAATCTTCGCCTTGGCTGCCTCGAGTACGTTGGCGTCGTTGCTCGCCTCGGCGTTCATCTTGGTCAGGATCATCCCTGGCGCGACGTTGATGATGCGGATGTCCTCAGGGGCCAGTTCCAGAGCGAGCGACCGCGTCAGGTTGCGGAGGCCGCCCTTCGAGGCGGTGTAGGCTGGGCCGCCGCCGCCCGGTGCCTCTTCATGCACGGAGGTGATGTTGATGATCCGGCCGCCGCGACCCTGCTTCCGCATCTGCCCAACGGCGTGCTGAATGCAGAGGAAGGGCGCGGTCAGGTTGACCGCCAGGACCTGGTTCCAGATCTCGGGAGGCTGGTCCACGCCAGAACCCTTTCCGCCGATGCCAGCATTATTGACGAGGATGTCGATCCCGCCGAAGGCGTCGAACGTCTGGGTGAAGAGGGACGCGATCGCGGCCGGATCAGTCATGTCCGCCTCGACGAGCAACGCCCTTCGGCCCGCCGTCTCGATTCCCTCGCGGGTGACCTCGGCGCCCTCCCGACTGGAGTCCGCGCGGAAGTTGACGACGACATCAGCCCCGGCCTGGGCCAGCCCGATCGCGACCCCCTGTCCGATCCCTGCGCTCGCTCCAGTAACGACAGCGATCTTGCCGTCGAGTCGAATGTCCATCTCCACTCTTCCTTCGTGCGTGTGCCTGATTGCCGACCGTCCCGACTATGTTCGTTCGACGCGATCAGGTGACTTCGACTGGCGGAACCGCTCGTAGAGGGGACCGATCATCGCCCCGTAGACGAGATGCGGTGGCAGCGACTCGACGAAGGCCGGCCAGCTCCAGTAATCGTCCAGCTGACCATCCACCATCGCTGGATGACGGTTCTTCGCCACGGACATGACAGGGTAGAGGCCAAGGTTCTCGACCATGAGCGCGGTCACTCCCCGCAGCCAGACCGGACCGGGCAGGCTGTCGTGCGCCAGGGCGGCGTAGCCGAGTCCGATGAACGCTCCGTTGGCGAGGTGGACAAGCGCACCAACCGGCCGAGCCAGGTCGGGCCGGTTCGGGACGACGGGACGGCCGAGCAGAATGAGATCGTCGATCCGGCTGCCGGTGATCTTGCGGTCCAGTTCCATCACCGCGGTGTAGGCGACGACCGAGATGACTCCGGCCCGGACGGCGGCGCCTATGTCGACGTCGCGGAGCAGCGACCGGGCGATTCCGCGTCCTTGCCTTAGCATCAGGCTGGTCCTCCTGCTGGATGGTCTCAAGCTGCCGCCATCATCGCGGGAGCCGTGCCATGCTGGCGAGAACATCTTCGCCGATGCGCGAGGCCGTCGGGGACTTTCCCAAGCGTACGAATTGCACAGGGGACCGGGGGCAATCGAGTGAAGCAGAAGCTGCGGAACTGGTGGACGAGCGAGCGGCTCCTTGGTCGGGTCTACGCCATGGTCAATATCGTCGTCGGGGCGGTCTTCCTCGTGGTGGCTTCCCTCGATCTCGACCTCGGTCTGGGGTCGTATGCCCGCTGGCTGTTCGTGCTCCCGTTCGGCGGCATCCCGCTCGTGTGTGGTCTGCTGGCCCTGCGGTACGGGGGCAACGGACGGACAGCCCGACCGATCCGTCTCGCTGGCGATATCGGACTCTGGGCATTGATGGGGTTGTTCAGCGTCCTCGCCCTGCTCCGCGACGACCCGGAGTTCGGGCCACTCCTCACCCTGCTGGCCTTTCTCGTGGTGACTATCACAAGTGCCACCGTGAACGCTCGAAAGCGATAGCGCTGTTGGCATTGGTGCTGCCTGGTGGCAGAGCAGACCTCTCCCCCGGCCGGGGTGAGCCTGCTCGCTCACCCGTTGAAGCGACTTCGGCTCCGCAGGTACCCGGAGAGGGGAGCAAACAGGCCCATCGAGAGCGGGTACGCCCCTGACATCCGCTTTAGAACGTGTTTCTTTACCCCCTACGCTGTGCACTCGCACGCAACGCTGATCATTTTTTGCGTTGCCGGGCGGCTTCAGCGCCCGGTCCGGGCTGATCGATTACGGTGAACCCCGTCGGTATAGAAACGTGCTCTTAGTGCAGTCACCCTGGGGACATGCCAAGGCAAAGGCGCAGAGACGCAACACCATGCAGGAGTCCCGTCTTTGCGCCTCTCTGGATAAGCCGGATCTAGATGTGGATCGGGTGGCCGAGCAAATCGTGGGCGGCCTCGCCGAGAACTTCCGAGACGGTCGGGTGCGGGTGGACCGACATCGCGATCTCGGTCCCGCTGACCTGAAGCAGTCGGCCGAGGGCGGCCTCGGCGATCAGTTCGGTCGCGTGGGCGCCGATGATGTGGACTCCGAGGACATCGTCGGTGTCCGCGTCCGCGACGATCTTGGTGAATCCCTCGGTGTGACCCTCGATGGTGGCCTTGGCGTTGGGCCGCATCGGGAAGCGACCGACCTTGACCTCATGGCCAAGATCGACGGCCTGCTTCTCGGTCAGACCGACGCTACCGATCTCCGGCTCGCAGTACGTGCAGGATGGCGAGTTCAGGATGTCGAGCGCAAATGGGTTCTTTCCGGCGATGTGCTCGACGGCGATGATGCCCATGTGCATGGCGGTGTGGGCGAGCAACTGCTGGCCAGTGATGTCGCCAATCGCGTAGATGTTCGGCACGCTGGTCTGCATCATCGGGTTGACAGGGATGTACTCGCCACTGCCATCCTTGGCGATGCCGACCGTCTCGAGGCCGATGTTCTCGACGTTGCCCTGACGACCGACAGCAACGAGCAGCACTTCGGCCTCAGTGACTTTCTCTTTGCCCTTGTCATCCTTCGTCCGCATCGTCACGCCCGACGACGTGATGTCGAAGTCATCGGCGGTCGGTCGGGCATCGTTGATGACTTCGAGCTTGGCGCGCTGGAAGGACTTGGCCAGCGCCTCGCTGACCTCCTGGTCCTCCTGCGGGATGACCCGTCCGACGAGCGTCACCTTGGAACCGTAGCGGTGGTAGATCGAGGCCCACTCGACGCCGGTCGCGCCGCCGCCCCGGATGATGAAGCTTTTGGGTAGGTTCGGCAGGACGACGGCGTGATCGGAATTGATCACCCGCTCGCCGTCGTAGGGGACGCCCTTGATCGGTCGGGGCCGGGAGCCGGTGTTGATGATGATGTTGGTCGCCTGGAGCTGGAACGGCGCGCTGCCATCGACCGGCTCGACGCCCACCGTGTTCGGGCCGAGCAGCGTCCCTCGAGCGTGGAAGACCGGGATCTTGTGCTTCTTGTCGAAGAGGTACAGGAGACCCTTGTACTGTCCGTCGACGACCTTCATCGATCGCTGCAGGGCGGTCTCGTAGACGAACTCAATCTCGCCAGATGTGTTGATGCCGAATTCCCTGGCCCGCTTGACGGTATCGAAGACATCGGCCGACTTGAGCATCGCCTTGGTCGGAATGCAGCCGCGGTGAAGGCAGGTCCCGCCGAGCTTCTCGACCTCGACGACGGCGACGTTGAAACCGAGTTGCTTGGCGCGGATGGCAGCGACATAGCCACCGGTGCCACCGCCGAGGAGGACGATGTCGTACTGGTTGGAACTGGCCGAATCATGCGTGGTGACAGCGTCCGCCATTGAATCCTCACTCTGTGGAGAGACGACGACTGCCCGGGCGGCCGGTTTCGGCCACTCTCCCGAGGGACGCACCGGTATCCGGTACGCTCGTCGTTGGAACGGGGAAAGTATACCCGTGTCCGTCAGCGCGATCATCGGCACGGTGCTGGTAGCCGCTTGACCGTTAGCGGCGGCGGGGAGCCGGTGGGATCGGTCGGCGGAAGGACCGGAACCAGAGGTCGGAGGGCAGGGTGTCGTCGAACTCGTCGTCGGCGTCCGGGAGGCTCTCCTCCTCAGGTGTCAGCCGCCAGACCGACATCGAACGAGAACCGCTCCTCCGGGTGGGTTTGAGGAAAGCCAACCGCTTTGTCACGTCCTGGTCTCCCCGCGTTTCCGCCAGCTCATCACCAAAGATTGCCTGATCGTCGACCGATCCTGACCACGGAGCGTGATTCGCTGCCAATATGGCACTGGGTTCTCCGCGTCCCTACGCTCCTATCCGCCACGACCCGGTGGGTTCTCGGTACCATGAATCGGTTTTCGGTGACCACCGGGCCGTTGTGGGGGTGAATCCGATGTGACACACTCATCTCACCCGCTCGAAAAGGTCTCAAACAGATCGGATCCCTGATTCGGTCGCCGCCACGGTCGTCGGTCCACCGCCGGACTGCGGTCACCTATGTCTGGAGCCGGGTCCTTGCCTGTGTCGAGCACCGATCGAGGTCCAGATCGCCAGGCGAGCGCCAGTGGGACGGCCCGGATGGTCGTCCGGACTACGACCGCTGAGGCGCAGTTGCCCATTCCGTGCCTGGCGGCGCTCGTCGCCCGGAACCCCGGATTCGCGCATCCGTTCGAGCATCACTTCGCCGACTTGCTGGACAGCTACCGAATCCGCTGGCGATACGAGTCGACCTCTTTCCTGTTGTCCCGGCGGCCTGATGGGTCGTTGGCGGAGTGCTTCACGCCTGACTTCTATCTGCCGGACCTCAGGACGTACGTTGAACTTACATCGATGCGGCAGCCGCTCGTGACCAGGAAACACCGCAAGCTCCGCCGCTTTCGAGTGGCCTTCCCCGATGTCCGGGTAGTCATGCTCTACCGGCGCGACTACCACCGGATGCTCTCGGCGTGGAGTGGAATGTCCAAGCCTTCCACCCCGGCCCAGCTCGGCGACCTCGGGCTCACCGCCGGCCGGTTGCTCTACGCCGACCAGACACTAAGCAGCCAAATGGACGAGCACGCCTTCCAGATTGCGCTGCGGTATGAGGGGATTGGGGAACAGCCGTTGCTGGTCGGCCTCGGCCACGGCGGGCGGCGGGTAGCGGCGGACCTTGCCAGCCGACTGGCGTCCCGATTACTGGTCCCGGAGGTTGATGATCTGGTCCTCGATGTCCGTGGCGGCCGGACCCATGCCCTGCGGCAGAGAGCTTTCCCCCTTTCAGGACGAACCGTCACGCTGGTTGCACCCATGGTCAGCACCGGTCTGACGACGGAGTTCGCCGTCGGCTGGCTCCGCCGACGAGGAACCGTCAGTGTCGATGTCTGCGCCCTGCTCGATCGCGCCTCCGCCCGGGTCGTCTCGATCCCGCTGCGTTACGCCAGCCTGCCGGCTCCAATCGAGCATCTCGTCGGGTATGGGCTCGATCTCCGGCATGAGTTTCGGCACCTGACCTCGGTGTCCGTCCTGGACGACCCGTATGACGGACCACTTCTCGCCGGTGGCCACGGGTCGTGAACCAGGATCGTCGTCTGGACCCGGAAATCATCGTCCGTCGATTGTCTCCGGAGGACTGGCGGATCGAACGCGGCCTCCGTCTGGCGGCGCTGGCCGACGCTCCGTCCGCGTTCGGCAGCCGCCTGGCCGACGCCGAGCTGTTCAATGAGGCGGAGTGGCGAGCGCGCCTATCTGGCCAGACCCGTTTCGCGGCGTCGGTCGATGGAAGATTCGTGGGCACTGCTGGCTACGCCGCAGGTCGAGAACCGTACCCGGTCGCATCCGCTGTCCTGGTTGGGATGTGGGTCATGCCAGGCCCTCGCGGTCGCGGCGTTGCGGACCAACTGGTTGCGGCGGCCACCGTAGCGTGCCGGCTCGAAGGATTCGCCTCGATCTGGCTGTCAGTTACCCACGGCAACGAGGTCGCCGCCCGGCTCTACGAGCGACACAGCTTCGCCCGGACCGGGACCGATCTTGAAGGGGATGGCGACACCTTCGATATGGCTCTGGCCCTGATCTGACGGTCGGCTTGGATAGAGGGCCACACCTCCTGCACATCTTTGGACACGACCGGTCTGGTTTGGTTGCCGTACCATGCTCGGGTTGTCGAATGCGCGTGATGGCCCCGGTCGGGCTTCCAGGGAGATCAGATGAACCGGACCGTCTCCGAGACCCGTACCCCACAGCCGTCCGAGCAGACGCTCGCCGACCTGACTCCGTTCTTCGACGCCCCAACCGCGAGCTCGCCCGTCTGGCTGGCTGGTAACCGGATCGCCTTCATCAGCGACCGGAGCGGCGTGCCGCAGGTCTGGGTGACTGATCCCATTACTGATACTGAGGGAATCGTTGACACCGGCTCTGACGTGGGAATCCAACAGTTGACGCGGGTGCCCGATCGGATCGCCGCACTCAGCGCAACACCGGACGGCCAGGTGATCGTTTTTGGCATGGACACTGGCGGAAATGAGCATCAGCAGCTCTGGTCGATGGCGCTGCCCGGCGGCTCCCCGGACGAGGCGGGTCACCCGGTCGCTCTGACTAATCAGCCCGACGTGATCCACTCCTTTGGAGCCGTTCCCCCGGCTGGCGACCGGTTCGCATTCTCCAGCAATGAGCGGGACCCGCGTTTCTTCGATATCCGGGTCATCGGTCTTGGCGACCCGGCATCGATCCCGATCCTTCAGCTCGCCCGGGACTCGGCGCTCTACCCGGTTGCCTACAGCCCGGATGGTGAGCGCCTGCTGATACGGCAGAACAACACCAACCTCGACCATGACCTGTTCCTGCACGACCCGGACGGTCATCAGCCGGTCCTGCTCACGGCCCATGACGGTGAAGCCAGCATCGCGGACGCGGCCTTCGCCGCCGACGGCCAGTCCATCCTCGTCGCGACGAACCATGACCGAGAGTTCGCCGCCCTTGTGCGGCTGTCCCTCGCCGGCGAGACCATCGAGGTGCTGGCCGAGCCGGACTGGGATATCGAACTCCTTTCCGTCAATCCGGTGACGGGAACGATCGCCTACAGCGTCAACGAGGACGGCATCTCCCGCCTGATCCTGCACCATGACGACGGGAAAGAGATTGCCGTCGATGAGTTGCCCGGCGGAACGATCGAGCGGCTCTCGTGGTCGCGGTCCGGCGATTCGCTGGCCGTCTCGATCACTTCGCCGGTGGCACCCGGCGCGATCTGGCTGGTGCGGACGGACGGCACTACCCGTCCAGTCGTCGCCGCGGCCTATGGCGATCTCGATCCGGCGCAGATGGTGGATCCCGAGATCGTCCGGTTCACGTCGTTCGACGGCCTCGAGATCCCGGCCTTCTGGTTCGTGCCCGAGGGAGAGGGGCCATTCCCGGTCATCGTCGATGTCCATGGTGGCCCGGAGGGCCAGCGGCGAGCGGCCTGGCAGCCTGTCCTCCAGTTCCTCGTCTCACGGAGCTTCGCGGTGCTCTCGACGAACGTGCGCGGCAGCACGGGCTATGGGAAGACGTACTGCCACCTGGATGACGTCGAGCGGCGGTACGATTCGGTCGAAGACCTGGGCGCCGCCCATGACTGGCTCCGGGCGCAGGAGACGGTGATCCCGAACGAGATCGGCATCTACGGAGTCAGCTACGGGGGCTTCATGGTCCTGGCTGCGCTGACCACGCAGCCCGAACGGTGGGCAGTTGGTGTCGATGTCGTCGGCATCGCCAACTTCGTCAGCTTCTTCGAGAACACCGGACCGTGGCGCCGCCGTCTGCGGGCCGCCGAGTATGGTGATCCGGATACGCAGGCCGATCTGTTGCGAGAGTTGTCGCCGATTCACCGGGTGGCTAACATCCGGGCACCCATGTTCGTGATCCACGGCCGCAACGACCCGCGAGTCCCACTCGGCGAGACCGAGCAGATCGTCACGGCTATTCGAGAACACGGCGGTACCGCGGAACTAGCAATCTTCGACGATGAGGGGCATGGGCTCATCAAGCGAAACAACCGGATTCGGGGCTATGGACTGATGGCCGACTTCCTGGACCAGCATCTCGGTCCTCAGGCGGCCCGCTAACCAATCTGTTGCCCGACCCGGCAAGGTCGAACCAGCACTGGCGCTGGTCGGCCGCGGAAAACGCAGTAGGCGAGCAGCCGTTACGCTGCCCGCCTACGTGTTCTGCCCGGCTGCCCTAAAGGGGAGTGATGGGGGATTCGAGATGCTCCTGAGGGTTAGCCGCTCACCTAGTGGAGCAGGGTGGCTTCGCGGCGTGCGTGACTGGCGTCGCCGGTCACGAAGAGAGGAGGTCCCCGAGCAGATGTCTGAGACGTGGACTTGAGAACGTCGTGCTCTCAATGAATGTCAGGTAGCAAACGGTGTGCCACGCGAACGGTCCGCAGGTCGTTTGTCCGGACATGTTGCCCGACCGCGAGGTCGAGCCGATCGGTAACGCGGAAGGGACGACTCATCCTGCGTCAACGGGCCGCTGACGAGGGTCGAGAGGAAGCCGCTCGTCCCTTCAGCGTCTTTCGGGCCAGCACCTGCCCGCTAGACTCGTCCAGAAGCACCAGCCGACCCGCGGCTGAGGCGGCTTTCAGGGCCACGCTATGGCGGGCCAAAATGTCTCGGGCCGTTGCGGGGTCGGCGGTCGTCTCCAAAAGAACCGATTGACCGTCGCTGTGAAACTCCAGGCGGTATGCGCGGGATGTCGACATGGGGTCGCCTTTCGGTGGCTATGACGCTGGGGCATTCTGGCCCACTCCCGGTCTGCTGCGTGGGGGACGATGCGGGAGCGACGCGCTAGCCATAACGCATGAATCGGACCCACTCTTCATCCAGCTTCACGATATTCATATTCAATGCCCGACTCCTTGTAGCGAGCGGCACCTCCTTTCGTCAATCGCACCCGGAGATACGGAGAAATCCCGGTTCGGGGATGGCATTGGGTGTGCAGACGTGTCCCTACGCCGTATCGACGAAGGCGCCACAGGGGCGGCTTCCCCCGTAGAATTCAATCTGGCATCCGTTCGGAGGAGTGACGCATGGGAACGACACCTGGACAGATCATCGACGTCGAGCCTGGTGCGTCGGTGTTTGGCTCCGACGGCGAGAAGCTTGGCTCGATCATGGAGATCGGCCCAAGCTATATCGTCGTGGAGAAGGGACTCTTCTTTCCGACCGACTACTTCGTCCCGAATGAGGCAATCCGGTCCGTCGAGCCGGACCGGATCACCCTGACACTGACGAAGGATGAGGCGCTGGAGCAGGGCTGGGACAAGGACCCCACCGAGCACCGCCAGTCGGACGGCCCGGATGAGGCGGCCCCTGACCGATTCAAGGGAGACCTCGATGGGGTTGCGGTCACTGGTTTCGGACCGGCGGCCGACCGAACGACCGGCGACCCCGTCAAGCCCGGCTTCGCTACGACGGTTGGCACGACGCCACCGGCCGCGGACTTCGACACGCTGGGGGTGGCCCCGGTGGACGTCAACACCAGCTACACCGCTGGAAACACCGCGCCCACCGAGCGCGACGGGCCGGCTAGCGATCAGGAGACTGGCAATGGTCGGCAGCCGGACAGCGAGCGGCCATAACCTGACCCCGTACAGACCGCCTGATGCGTGCTCGCGACCAGCAGGCGAGGGGCTGTCAGCCGTTCGCCACACGTCACCCAGCTGGTCGAGACCAGTCGATCCGCTCTACCCGGAACCTACTGGGGACCGGCGCTGGATTGCCGAGCAACCGCTGCCCTGGCTTGGAATCACGCCGAGAGATGGGGCACGTCTGGAATTGTCCAATTTGATCGCCAACGGGACGGTTGGGGCGGCGGCGGACCTGTTGCTCTCCCTGGTCCACCGCCGGGCCAGTATCCTGGTCATTGCCGGGCGGTCCAGGGCCGGGAAGTCGACATTGCTCGAAGCACTCCTTCCGCATTATCCAGGGGCGGATCGCCGGATTCGGCTGCGAGGATCCTTCGAGACCTTCGGTTGGGAGGACGACGCCCGGTTCGATCCGGCCCGCGCCGTCCTCATCGCCGAGGAGATCAGCGGGCATTTGCCCACGTACCTCTGGGGTCCACCGGTTGGACGATTCCTGGGATGGCGCCATCACGGGGCTGCCCTGGCCGCGACCGCTCATGGTGAGTCGATCGAAGACGTCGCTCGGCTGATGGCCGGTTATCCACTCAGACTTCCAATCAGCTCGGTCGCCGCGTTCGATGTCATCCTGCGCCTTGGCTCACCGGGCGACGCTCCGTCACGGCCCTCCATCCTGACCGATATCTGGTCGACCGGATGCACCCTCGACGGCGGCCTGACCTCATCCCTGCTCTTCGACCATCGGAGCGGCGTGCGCGAATCTGCCGCGGAAACGCTGCGGCTGCTCGGTCAATCTGGGCGTACAGGCCGTGCGTTCGCCCATTCCCTCCCCAGGGAAACCCGCCGATCCGGGAACTCCTAGCCATCCGCGCAGGTGCCCAGCCGGGGTTGAGCGTTCCTCAGGTTGTAAAATGGAATACATCCGGACATTCGGGATGGACCCGGATGTCCTGCCATTGATCCTTTCCACCTCATCGGACTCGTGACCAGTGCTGCCATGACCCGATCCGGGCCGGGATTTCTGCTCGTCACGTCGCTCATCCGCATCTCTGACGCGAGCGTCATTCCGAACTCGTTCACAAGCGATACCCGCTGCGCTCCGGCGCGCATCCAGAGGCCAAGATGGAATCCACCCCGACCACCAGTACGACCCCGGTGAACGACCGTCCTGCGACGCTTGGTGCGCTCCGTGAGAGCGGCTATCAGCCGAAGACGCTCCGGGAGGAGATGCGCGCCAACCTCATTGCAAAGATCCGGCGCGGCGATCGACTGTTCCCTGGCGTCGTCGGGTACGACCAGACGGTGATCCCGCAGATCGAGAACGCGATCCTTTCCGGACAGGACATCATCCTGCTCGGCGAGCGTGGCCAGGCCAAGACGCGAATCGCCCGGAGTCTGACCAATCTCCTTGATGAAGTCGTCCCCATCGTGGCGGGCAGTGAGATCAACGACGACCCGTTTGCACCCGTCTCCCGGTTCGCAAAGGACCTGATCGCCGAGCAGGGCGACGCCACGCCGATCGACTGGCTGCCGCGCGACCGGCGGTACGGCGAGAAGCTGGCGACCCCGGATACGACGATCGCCGACCTGATCGGTGAGGTCGACCCGATCAAGGTCGCCGAGGGCCGCTACCTCTCTGACGAACTGACGATCTCCTACGGATTGATCCCGCGGACCAACCGGGGCGTCTTCATCATGAACGAGCTTCCGGACCTGGCCGAGCGGATCCAGGTCGGCCTCCTCAACATCATGGAGGAGCGTGACGTTCAGATCCGCGGCTACAAGATCCAGTTGCCGCTGGATGTGCTGGTCGTCGCGTCCGCCAATCCGGAGGATTACACCAACCGGGGCCGGATCATCACCCCGCTCAAGGACCGCTACGGCAGCCAGATCCGAACCCACTACCCGGAGACGATCGAACTCGAGGTCGAGATCATGGGGCAAGAGGCCGCCCGGTTCACGGACGACAGCCTGTCAGTGACGACCCCGTTGTTCATGCAGGAGCTGATCGCCGAGATCACCCACCAGGCCCGCCAGAGCAGCGACATCTCGCAGCGCTCAGGCGTCTCGGTCCGAATGAGCATCGCAAACTATGAGAGCGTCGTCGCGAACGCTACCCGACGCGCGATCCGACTGGATGAGCGTCAGGTCGTCCCACGAATCTCGGACCTTGCGGCGGTGCTCGCCTCGACGACCGGCAAGATCGAGCTGGAGACGATGGGGGAGGTCCGGGACGAGCAAATCGTCGACCGCCTGATTCAGAACGCCATCGTCTCGACATTCAATCGTTACTTTTCGGTGAGACAATTCGAAGCACTGGTCCAGGCGTTCGAGAACGGATTGAACGTCGAATCGAGCGACATGATGCCGGCGATGGACTACGTGCTTCAGCTGAGTCATCTCGACGGCGTCCGCGAGGGGATCGACAAGCTGGACGTCGGAGCGAACCCGGCCGCGGTCGCTTCAGCGGTGGAGTTCATCCTTGAGGGGCTGCATCTCAACCGCCGACTGAACAAGGCCCCCCGGGACACAGCCGGCGGCAGCGTCCGTTACCACCGGTAGCGAGTCTGCCCGAGCGTAGGGCGATGAGAGGAACGGTGAGCGATGTGGGGTGAGGACAACGATCGCGGAGACCGTCGGCGCGGTGTCACTTCAGGGCGTGGAAACGCCGGGAGCCTTGTGCCGAGGTGGTTCTGGCTGGTCGTCGCCGCGATCCTGCTTCTGGTCGCGATCCGCTTCCTGAACGTCCCGTTCTTCCTGATCTTCTTCCTGTTCATCTTTGGTCGCGGTCACATGCACTCCTGGTTCCAGAAGTCCGACTCGTCCTCAGTCCAAAGGGCGGAGCCAAGACCAGTTCCGACGGATGAGCCGACGATTCGATGGGGCGAGGCTGCCGCGTCGGGCCACCGGGCTTCGGTGGCCGACGCCGTCGCTGATCCGGAGCTGGCTGACGCGCTGGCGAACGGTCGGGAACAGGCTGCCCGGATGCGACGGTCGCTTGGTGGGATCAACGATCGCGAAGTCCGCCTCAGAGTGACGAACCTGGTCGATGATGCCGATCGCATTCTGATGTCCCTGCGCGATCGCGGGGACACGGTTCTTGCCAATACCTTCAACGACCGCTACCTGGCTCCGGCCACGACGATCCTGACCCGGTACTCGCGGCTTGTCTCTCGTGACCTGACGACGGCCCGGCCGGTCCTGGATCGGGTCGAGACGCATGACCTGCCGCTGCTTCAGCGCCGGTACGACGAGTTCTACGAACAGGTTCACCGGGGCGATCTGATCGACCTCGAGGTCGCGAGCGAGATGCTTGCCTTCGAACTCGACGAGCCAGTCAACGGGACGCCCTCCCTCAGCGCGACGGAGGAGGCTGGTCCGCGTGAAGCTCCGGTCCGGTGGTCTGGCGCTGAGAAGACGGGGAGGCAGCCATGATGCGGGAGCCACAACTGTCGAAGGACGCCTCGTACAAGCGGGCGAAGAAACGGGCCGAGGACCTGGCCGGTTACTGGAAGCACCTCTCCTCCTACCTGATCGTCATCTTTGCCCTGATCCTCGTGAACCTGATTACGTGGGGAGGTTACTTCTGGGCAATCTGGCCAGCGATGGGCTGGGGAATTGGCCTGCTCTTTCACTCCTTCAATACGTTTGGCCCCCAGATGGACAAGGACTGGCAGGAGCGCAAGGCTCAGGAGTTCGTGGCCCGCGAGCAGGGCGGTCGGCCGGCCCGTTATGGCGAGGGGCGAATCAGGGCTCCGTTCAGCGGGGGCGCCGCGACACTGGCCGCCGCCGCCGCTCCCAGTCCGGCGACCGTCGCGCAGCTGACGGCGCAGGCGGGCGACGAGATTGACCGTCTTCGCCGGGTGTCCCGTCAGATCCCGACGCCAGACGTCCGTCGGCAGGCGCTCGAAGTGCTCGCGTCGGCTGATCAGATCGTCGCCGCGCTCGGTGACGGTGAGGGTGACGAGGCGACCGCCCGCACCTTTCTGGACCGTTATCTCGGCCCAACGGGGACGATCCTCGTTCGCTACCAGCGGCTCGCCACTCGTGACATCGACGCCGCCCGCCCGGCTCTGCGCCGCGTCGAGGATCACGACCTGCCGCTCCTCAACCGCCGCATGAACGAGTTGCGGGGCCAGTTGCATCAGGGCGATGTGATCGACCTCGAAGTGGCCAGCGAGATGCTGGCGTTCGAACTGGATGAACTGGACGCCTCCGGCCCCTCGCTGGCGGACCAGAACCCGACCATCGGCAAACCTGATCCCCTCGCCCCTCGCAAGGCGACAGGCTCTTCCCGACGACCCTGACAGCACCAGAGAACCCATTCCACCGGTCACCGTGGGCTCGCCCCTTGGTCATCGGTGGCTCCCGGCCCGCCCGGGACAAGGACGAATCCCATGCCGTTCCACCGCACCGGCGCCCGCTACTCCCGCTGGGATGGCTCGCAGTCTCTTGAGACGCTTGATCCCGATGAAGTAATGAGCGCCCTCTCCGATGACTTGATGAACAGCGGCGACCTCGACCTCGCCATGCAGCGCATGTTCCGCTGGGGGTTCGAACGACCCGATGGCTCCCACATGCCGGGGCTGCGCGATCTGATGAACCGGGTTCGGCAGCAGCGCCAGGAGCAGATGCAGCGGTATGACCTCGACACGGTCCTCGACGACGTCCAGGAGCGGCTCCGGCAGGTGGTGGCGACGGAGCGCGACGGAATCGACGCCCGCCTCCAGGACGGCCGCCGCCGGCTCGAGCAATCGCAAGAACCCGTCGAGTTCGACTCGAATGACCACTCGGTGGGTGGTCCCCAGGATGGCGGCAACACCGAGAGCGAATCGTCGTCCACGCATTCGGCGTCAGGCGGTGATCCAGAACCAAGTGGTGACGGATCACCCTCCGAGGCGTCCGATCAAGCGGGACAGGGTGGTCAGTCCGGGCCAAATGGTGGCTACGACCCTGACCTGCACAAGCTGCTGGAGCAGATGGCGGCGCGGAAGCTGCAGCAGCTGGACCGGATACCTGACGATCCGGCCGGGGCGATTCAGGCGCTGCGCGACTACGAGTTCATGGTGCCGGAGGCGTACGACCAGTTTCGCGAACTCCTCCAGATGCTTCAGCAACAGGTGATGGACTCGACGTTCGAGGGTATGTCGGACTCACTCCAGAACATGTCCTCGGACGACATCGACGATCTCAACCGGATGCTGAGCGACCTCAACGAGATGCTGGAGGCCAACCAGCGAGGCGAAACGACCGACTTCGAGCAGTTCAAGCACAAGTGGGGACATTACTTCGGCAACGATGTCGAGAATCTCGATCAGCTCATGCAGCGCATGGGCCAGCAGATGCAGGCCATGCAGCAGTTGATGCAGAACATGTCACCCGACCAGCGCCAGCAGCTGGACGGGATGATGCAGGCCGCCCTGCAGGACCCCGGCACTCGGGAGCAGATGGCGCGGCTCGCCCAGAATCTCGGCCAGTCGATGCCCGCCGACGCCCGGCGTCAGCCGATGGACTTCTCCGGCGACGAGTCCCTGACCCTCGGTGAGGCGACCCGGCTGATGGGCCGAATGAATGAGTTCGACGACCTCGAGCGCGAGCTGCAGGACATCGACAACTGGCAGGACCTGGCGAAGCTGGACGACGACCGCCTCCGCGATCTGCTCGGCGAGGAGGGCGCTCAGGAGGTTGCAAACCTGCGGCAGCTGTCGAAGGTGCTGGAGGACGCCGGCTTCGTGAAGGAAGGCAAGCGCGGACTCGAGCTGACCCCACAGGGAGTCCGCAAGATCGGTGAGAAGGCGCTGACCGACATCTTCCTGCACCTCAAGCGGGACCGCGTCGGGCAGCACGAGACGCGCGCGAACGGCTCGACCGGCGAGCGAGTCGATCAGAGCAAGCCGTACGAATTCGGCGACCCGTTCATGCTCGACCTGCCGCGGACCGTCATGAACGCCGTTCAGCGAGATGGCATCGGGAGCCCGGTCCGTCTTCGGCCGGACGACTTCGAGGTCTACCGGACCGAGTACACCACCCGGACTGCAACCGTCCTGATGATCGACATGAGCCGGTCAATGCTCTACAACGGCTGCTTCAACGCCGCCAAGAAGGTCGCCCTCGCGCTCGACTCGCTGATTCGCTCACAGTATCCCCGCGACGCGATGACGATCATCGGGTTCAGCTCGCTGGCCGAGGAGCTCAAGGCGACCGACCTGCCCACGCTGAAGTGGAACGAGCACAACTACGGCACCAACATGCAGCACGGTTTCCAGCTCTCGCGCCAGTTCCTTGGCAAGCACAATGGTGCCAACAAGCAGATCATCGTGATCACCGACGGCGAGCCGACTGCCCACTTCGATGAGTCCGGCAAGGTCCGGTTCCACTACCCACCGCAGCCGCGGACCTTCCGTGAGACGTTGAAGGAAGTCGTCCGGGCAACGCGCGATGGGATCACGATCAACACCTTCATGATGGAGCGATCGCTCTACATGGTGCAGTTCATCGACGACCTGATGAAGATCAACCGGGGCCGCGTCTTCGCCGCCACTCCGGATCGGCTAGGCGAGTACGTCCTGATCGACTACGTGGCGAACAAACGAAAATTGGTGAGCTGACCATCCACCAAGACGCTGGCCGGATTCCTGCTTCCTCTGGCGTGACTCTGCTGAAGTATTGGCCGTCGTAGCGAAAGGAACCCTATCATGCGCTTCGGAGCAGGTATCATCATCGGGATGATCATTGGCGCGATCATCCTTATCTGGATCGTCGTTCAGATCATTCAGGGCGTGCTGTAGGTCCTAGAGCGGTGCTCACGGAGGTTGACGGGTTGGTCTAGGCTGGTCCTATGCCCGCCGCCGCCTCCCGCGATCTCCGTGAGCGACTGCTCCGGGCCCGTGACGCCGGCCTCAGGGCCGTCGAGATCGAACGCACCACCGGCGTCAGCGCCCGGTCCCTCGCCCGTTGGCGTGCCCAGCGCGAGCAGGG